>JAEEGH010000353.1_pt1 | contig 255542 bp, 239 predicted proteins | sample 9134181 | NCBI WGS metagenome assembly JAEEGH01 (sample SAMN16246544, study PRJNA631951) | gut metagenome | biome: gut microbiome; feature: rumen; material: DP-attached | host: Bos | place: Iran: Karaj | collected 2018-10 | reverse complement strand
CAATCTTTCGGCAACAGGGCGTTCGTTGACATCGTACAGTGTAATCTCCACAATGCCTTGGAGGGTAAAATATTCTGCTGGTAGTTTCACTATCTGCTGACCATTGACTGTGCCTTTGGCTGTGCTGCACTCTATACCATTCTGCTTGGCGATGATTGAGAAATTTTGAGGTGTATTATTGGAAGACGAAACCAATAAGGTTAATCCTTTTGCATTGTTGTTAGAAACACGGAGAGAGAGACCTTCGGGCTCAATTGCTGGGAATGGAATTGTTCTGCCGTCGTCGAGGATTACTTTGTATTCTTTACCCAGCATAGGATTAATGGAGAACCGCCCCATACCGTCGTGGAGGGTTTGTATAGACGCTATTTCTTTGCCATCTTCAAAAACTTTTCCAGATACCTCTTCGGGAATACCGTTTCCGTATGTGGCTTTGAATGCTACTACTGAGTAGATTTCATTGACAAGATGTCCCCCTTCGGGAAATAGGTCGAAACGATGTTTTGAGTTTATTTTTTGTTCGGAATCATTCTTAATCGCTTGGTTTGAAATAGAATCCATCTGTGTTACACGATCTACCACACGGATACGGCGTGGACGAATGGCTTGTGTGCTGTCGGATGTGAACGAAGACTTTGTGTAGCCTTCAATAAAGTATTCACCCTGAGGCCAATCAGCACCTATATAAATATGTCCATTGCCTCGTCCCGAAACTAAGGGGTATTTCTCGCTCCAAACCACGCTGTCGGATGCAGTGCGTACTTGAAGGTAGAGAGTACGGCTGCGGTCTGATAGTGCAAAAGATTGTTTATCAATTTGATACGCCTTAAACCATAGATCTTCGCCAGTTTCGGCAATCTCTTTGCTGGGCATAATGTATATAAAGTCCTGAGCATGAACGCTATGTACAATTGTACTGGATGCAATCAGGGCTGCTGATAGTAATGTTAGTTTTTTCATAATGGTTGCTTTGAGTGAAAACATAGTAACTCCTTTTTATTCATCACAGAACGTACCATTATGAATATTTTGTTGATTATTAATAGTTTAATGTTTTAACAATAGTGTAAAAGTGTAAAAAAATTTTACAACACTGTAAAATTTTTTTACACATAATGTTTGTAGTTATGATGAATGTGGTTATAAAAAAGCCCATAGTGTATTTTTATCATCACTATGGGCAAAATTAATATAAATGATTCTGTTTTATTCCTTCATCAGTTTTTCCAATTCTTCGTCGGATTTGTCGAGTTCATCTACTTTGTAGAATTTTGTGAGCATTGTGGCAAATACCTTGTCTTCGTATGTGAATACAAAGTCGTAGTAGCCGGGCTCAGCGTTTTCAGGATTAACATACATGCTTCCCCAGGGGCTGCCTTCCTCGGCATCGGGATCCTTGCGGATGTCGCCGCCTTGCACAAATCCGGGAGTGATGTCGCGCATCTTGTTTTTCAGGTAGTAGCTCTGGTCGTCCTTGTGCTTGATAATCCACACCTTGATGCCGTATTCTGCATTGGTCACGGGATAAAACTCTATCCACTCGTTCAGATTAAAGATGCAGCGGATGCCTTCGGTGGCTGGCTTTCGGTCATTCCATTCCGCAGAGCCAACTTGGTTTCCTTTGAGCGTCAAGGCGGTCATAACGGGTTGTTCGCCATCTTTGAGGTTCACGAAGTTGAGTTTGCCGGGAATCATAGCCTTTTGCGCATCGGCTTTTGTAGCGTTGCCGCTGTTGTTGGAGGTTTGAGAATCACCAGTGGTGGTGGCAGAATTGTTGGCAGATTCGGTGGCGTTGTTGGTGTTGCCGCCGTTGTTGCAGGCCGACAAGGTAAGCATTGTGAGCCCTACGGCTAATAATAACGAGATTTTTTTCATTGTTGCATTTGTTTATGGTTGGTAATGTATATAATTGTGAGTTACAAACGTATGGAATTATTTGTAAAAAATCAAGTTCTCGGTTAAACTTTTTTAGTTAGCATATTTTATCCCCTCAATATTCAATAGACCAATTTTGTTATCTATTCCTCCGCTGTAACCTGTGAGTTTTTTGCTAACGCCCAAAACTCTGTGGCAAGGAATAATTATTCCAATAGGATTCCAACCCACAGCACCACCCACAGCCTGTGCCGACATTTTGGTAATATTGTGATTTTTGGCAATTTGAGTGGCAATTTCGCCGTAAGTGATTGTTTCGCCGTATGGTATGGTCTTCAATATTTCTAAAACTTCTCTGCGAAACGGAGTCGCATTATTAATTTGATATTCAGGTATATAATTCGGTCTCTTTCCCGCAAAATAATCATCTAACCACTTGGTTACATCCTTAAATATTGGCAAAGTGCCACCATTCTCCACCAGAGCCGCCTCACTTGAATTTATAAAGTGCAGATTTGTAAGTACTTCGTCATCGGATGAGAGGAGGATAGGGGAGAGGGGGGATGGAGTAGGGTAGAGAAAGGTCATTTTTTATGGAGATTTTGATTGTTTATGGAAATTTGATCACTCTGATAATTCTGATTATTCTGATTACTCTGAGTACTCTGTTTACTCTGAATAATCTGATTTTGCTGAGAACTTAGATGCTTTTGTTCATTTCTATACTCTGTTCTTGCTTTATACATTATTTCTTTGATTCCACCTTCTTTAACAAAACGTTCTTGCATATGTTCAAGAAGTTTGAAGAGCATAAATATTGCTTGATGGATTAGAGTGATACATAAGTTTGCTATTTCTTCATCAGTCATACGGACGATGTATTTAGCATAGTCTTTCATTATTTGCTCACTTCTAGCATATTGACGCATAGTTTCAAATCTAGGATGCAATTTGTTCCATTGTTCTAGTTTGCGAACACGAAGATAATCTTCATAATCTATCAATAATTCTTCAAGACTGGCTTTGGCAACATTTGTAAGTTTTATTTCTGTCTCGCTTGAAGTGGCAGCCGCTTGATTGCCTTCGGCTATGTTTTGTTTGCCACTACGGGCTGCTTGTACCATTTGGTCAACGGTACGATCACCTTTAGATAAATATTTTTGCGCAAAATAGTAGGTTATGTCGTATATTATTTCTGTGACCTTATACACACGAAGATTTCTATAATTGCCATGTTGTGGTAAAAAATTGTTGTCAGCCATGATTCTTTATTTTTTCTCCAAATATAATGAGAATTAATATATAATTTCATTTTTTCTCTGTAAAATATCCCGGTGCGGAAATGCCGCCATCTATACGGGCGTATTCTTTGTCAGTTTTTTCGGGGGTGAATTTTGTGCCTTTGCCACCTATGAGTTTGGGACAGTTTGTGAATAATGGATGCTCGCCTCTTATTAAATTGTCAACCCATTTGTTGCTTACAAAAATGGTTTTCAGTTTCTTACATTCGTGAAACATATTATACATAGACATTACTTCTGAAGTATTGAAACTACTGAGGTCTAATTCTGTAATGTTTTCACATAGAGCAAACATTCCATCCATCTGAGTAACTTTTTGTGTGTTGAAATGACTAAGGTCAACTTTTGAGAGCTTGGTACAATTGGCAAACATATATAACATATGGGTAACGTTTTGTGTATTGAAATGGCTAAGGTCAATGTTTGTAAGTTTTGTACAATTAGCAAACATATAACTCATATCATAAACTTTTTGTGTATTGAAATGACTTAAGTTAATGTTTGTGAGTTTGCTACAATTAGCAAACATATAACGCATATTTATAACCTCAGACGTGTTAAGGTATTCCATACCTTCGATAGAATTCAGATTGCTACAATCTGAAAACCATAATTCTGTAGATGTAGGTCTATAATTTGCGAACGATTTGTCGAATACTACTTTTACGATTGTGCTATCAGTAAACGATAACCATGTTCGTTCCCATTTTGGCCATCCTAATGATTGTACTGGTCTATTTTGATCGTAATAAAATGTCAATATTCCATTAAATAACACTAAGTATGGCTGTAATGCTTTATAATAATCTATTGTAGGCTCATAAGGATTATTACCCTTTAGTGTAAAGTATCCTGGATTTGAATCACCACCGTCAATATGTGCAAATGATACCAATTCTTTTCCAATATTACATTCTGAACCCTTTTCACCAAATAGCATTTCACATCCTTGGAATATAGAGTAGGTAGAGTCTAGATGATCAACATTCCATAAGTTATCGCTATAAATGGTTTTAAGATTATGACAATTATAGAACATATCAACAATTTTCTCTAAGTTGGTTGTATTAAATCCACTGATATCTATGGATGATAATTTATGACATTCTTCAAACATTCCACTCATATCTGTTGCTTTTGCTGTATTTAGTCCACTTAAGTCTAAATCGGTAAGATTGTAACAATTATTAAACATATTTGCAAAATCAAATACATTTTCGGTATTGAGATTTTCGTTAATGCCTTCTATCGTTTTAACATTATATAAAAATCCAAACAAGCCACTACAACTTTTGAGCTTATAGTTTTTGAATGATTTGTCTAATACAATTTTGGTTACAATTTTGCGGACATTATCATCCCAAGCCCTTATTCTGATAGCGTTGGAGGGTTTGTCGTTGTTGAAATATAGATATAATGTACTGTCTTTAACTACTGCGTATGGCGTGTTGCCTTGTGAGTCGGTGTAATCAAACGGACTTTTATAAGTGAGATATCCTGGCGAAGACTCTCCTTCGTCAATTTGAAATAAATCGCAGCCATTTTTGTATTTAGTTCCTGCGCCTCCGATAAGTTGTTCGCATTTGTAGAATGTAGATGTGCTATCGTTAATTTTTACTGTGTTGCTAAAAAAGTAACTACTTTTCCAATAATCACCTACATATATAGTTTGAAGCTTGGAACAGCCAGAAAACGTTCCTTTGAAGCAAGGAGAACTATTTGGCCAAGAAAAATTAGGATCATCCAACGCCGCTTGTACCTCTGATTTGTCTTTAAAACAAAAACCAAAAGTTAGTCCCGAAGTATTAAACCCCGTAAGGTCCAGCACTGTGATGTTTTTGCATCCTTTGAACATATTAGCCATTGTAGCAGTCTTTGAAGTGTTGAGATATTCGATTCCCTCAATCTCGGTGAGATTTGAGTAACCTTCAAACCAACTTTCCAATGATTGTGGCTTGTACTTGTAAAACGATGTGTCGAATACGATTTTGTATATATCATTAACATTCCATTCGGGTTTTGATTTACGCATGTTATATGCGTTTTCGGGCTTTTGACCGTCGAAGCGAAATGTCTGGACTCCGTTTTCTATAACTGAGTATGGACGCAATGCTGTATGACCCTTGGCTGTGAAATATCCCTGTTTAAGTGTGCCTTCACCATCAATTTGGGCACGAAAATAATCGTTGTATTTTTGGGGATAATAATCTGTACCATTTTCTCCGCACAGCTGGTAACAATTTTGGAACATGTTTTGGCTTCGGTTATTTTTATTCATGATCCATTTGTCGCCAACGTAGATTGTTTCAAGATTTGAGCAAGAATAAAACATAGAGTTCATGTTCTCTACATTTTCGGTGTTGAATCCGCTTAGGTCAAGTGTTTTGAGATTCTCACAAAACTCGAACATACCTATCATATCGGTAACGCTGTCGGTATTTAGATACTCGTTCATTCCAATGAAAGTTGTAAGTTTTTCACAGCCGAGAAACCAATAATGACAACTTTTGGGGCGGTAATCTTTAAATGATTTGTCGAATACTACGGTTGTAATTTTATGGTCATAAACCAACCGGTCGCCTTTTATATCAAAAGATTTTACTGGTCTGTCGCAGTTATAGTAAAAAAACATTGTGTCGTTGTTGAATACATAATATGCCTCGCGTGGGAAAGGTGGATAACTTATTACGTTGTTTTTGTAAGAGAAATAGCCTGGTGCGGATTTGCCACCATCTACGCGGGCGTATTCTATGTTGGTATGAGATTCGTGGTACTTAGTTTTCTTGTCACCCGAAAGAAAAATACAACCTTTGAACATATTGTTTGATGTAGCATCCTTTTTTATTTTCCAAAAATCTCCTACGTATATCTTTTTTAGTTTTTTACAATTCTCAAATATACCCTCAATAGATTCAACATTAAATGTGTAAAAACTACTTAAATCGATACTTGCAAGGCTATGACAATCTTTAAACATCCATCTCATACTTTTTACTTTGTCGGTTTTAAACCCACTGAGGTTGAGATTGGTTAGTTTATAGCATTTGCTAAACATACAATTCATATCAGTAACTTTGTCGGTATTGAAACCGCTGACATCAATGCTAGATAACACTGTACAATCGGCAAACATACCACTCATATTGGTAACATTTGTAGTGTTAAACCCACTAACGTCGAGGCTCTGTAACTTGTAACACCAAGCAAACATATCTTGCATATTAATCACTTGTTGCGTGTTGAATTTGCTCACATCCAATTCTAATACATTTTTACAACCGCAAAACATTTTGAACATATTTTTAACTTTTGCAGTGTTGAATTTGCTCACATCAAGAGTTTCGAGACTTTGACAATCGCCAAACATATACGCCATGGATTCAACGTTAGATGTGTTGAAGGTTGATATGTTGAGTTTTTTAAGTTGCTTGCACAAAATAAACATGCTGTGCATACTTGTTACATTATCGGTGTTGAAAGTGCTTAAATCAAGTTCCGTAAGATTTATGCACCCTTGAAACATATTTCCCATAGTGGTTACTTTGGCTGTATTAAAAGTGCTAAAATCAAGTGTGGTAATTTCGTTGCACCCTGAAAACATTTTATGCATATCCACTACATTTTTGGTGTTGAACCCACTGAGGTCTATTTCGGGGAGATTGTTGCAACCGGCAAACATATAGGACATATTGGTAACTTCCGACGTGTTGAGATTCTCTTTCATACCTTCAATATTGGTTAGATCTCTAAACTCTCCGAACCAATAAGCGCATGTGGTTGGTCGGTAATTTTTGAACGACGGGTCGAAGATAACCTTTGTATATTTCTGTCCAAAATATTCCTGAAAAAGCCAATGAGGGATAGAATCACCAACATTCATTTCAAAGGCAGTTCCTTCTCGGGTTGCTTTCTGTGTGTCGTAATAGAATGTCAGAGTGGTGCTGTCGGTAGACATTAAAGCATACGCCTCCTGTGCCGAGGCAGATGTGGCGGATAGTATTAGTGCCGCGATGATGGTGATAAGGTGTTTCATAGTGGTGTTATATTTATTTTTTCTCGGTGAAATATCCCGGTGCGGATTCTCCGCCGTCGATGTGGGCGTAGTCTTTTTCGGTGTATCGAGGACTAAATTTTGTGCCTTTGCCGCCTACGAGGCTGTGGCAGTTGGTGAATAATATACCACCGTTCTCATTGTAAATGATTATTCTTCCATCAACCTCTTCTCTACCATAACGGGCACGCGCAGTAGTCCATCCATCACCCACAAAGATGGTTTTAAGATTTGTACAATCGTTAAACATGCCATCCATATCTGTAACTTTGGCGGTATTGAAACTGCTGAGATCTAATGATGTAAGTTTGCTGCAACCAAGAAACATTGTGTAGGTAGATTCAATATTCTGTGTATTAAAACCTGAAATATCTAAATCAACAAGACTGCTGCAATATGCAAACATACTACTCATATTAGTAACATTCTCTGTGTTGAAATGTGATAAATCAAGAGTGGTAAGGCTGCTACAACCATAAAACATATAATGCATATCTGTAATACTATCAGTATTGAGGTTAGAAAGTCCTTCTATTGTAGTAAGATTCTTACAGTATGAAAACCAATGTATTATCTCTATTGGTTTATAATTGGCAAACGATTTTTCAATTATAATCTTTGTTACGTTTTCTGATATGTCATTTAACGAAATAAACAATCCCGATATTATAAAAGCATCATCAGGGATATGGTTATTATATCGAAAATAAAATACATCATTTTTAGATACAAAATAAGGTACCGCAACCGATGAAACTGGTTTATTTGGTTTGCGCTCTTTGGATGAAAGATATCCCGGTTTTGAAGGACCTTGATCAATACAAGCATAGTCGACTCCAATTTTATCTGAGGTATAGATAGTACCTTCTCCTCCATATAAACTTAAACAATTGTAAAATAGATTTTCGTCGTTAGTTATTAAATCATTATTCAAAAGCCATTTATCTTTATCTACATAAATGGTTTTTAAATGGTAACAATTCGAAAACATGTCACTAATGTCAGTCACGTTTGCGGTCATGAAACTACTTAAATCAATGTATTGTAGGTTTGTACACTTCATAAATACTCCGTTCATTTTTTTGACACTTTGTGTATTAAAACTACTTAAATCAATTGTTTCGATACGTGTACAGCGATAGAACATATAATCAATATCTTCAACCTTATCTGTATTGAATGAACTTAAATCAAGATTAGTAAGATTTTCGCAACACGAAAACATTCTATTCATATTTGTTACTTTATTTGTATTGAATCCGCTTAAGTCTATGTTTTTGAGGCTTTGACAATGGTAGAACATACTACTAAAAGTAGTAACCTCAGAAGTGTTGAGATTTTCGATACCTTCTATTGCGACAAGATTATGAAAACCTGCAAACCAATCGGAACACGATTTCGGACGGGCTTCTTTGAATGAATTATCGAAGACAACTTTTGTGAAATGAGGATTCCAAGGTGCTGCTAACATCATTTCCATTTGACACCATTGAGGTAACTCTCCGTTGTGATTTAATTCAAAGGCAGTTCCTTCTCGGGATGCTTTCTGTGTGTCGTAATAAAATGTTAGTGTTGTGCTGTCGGGTGACATTAATGCATAAGCCTCTTGTGCTGAGATTGATGCAGTTGATAGTATTAGAATTGCAATGATTGTAATAATGTGTTTCATAACGCTTATATTTTATGCGCAGTTATAATAGTGTAACTTTTAGCGTTAACTGTGATTGTGATGCCGTCGATAGTGCAGTAATAGTTTTTGCCGTTGCGGGTGATGGTGCATTGGGACGATTGTATTTTTTGTTTGCAATAATCCACAGGGTCGGTGTCGGCAGAAAGCGAAAGGTTTTTGGCAATACGCTGTGCACCCATAGGTGTGGTAAAAATGCGGTGGATATTGTCTAAGAGGGTTATCGGTTGGTTTTCGTTAAACTCTGCCATCTCTTTTTTGATAAACGATGCTATCATTTGTCGGTAGAGTTTTTCTACCATATCAGGGTCTGCTCCAAGAGTTTCGGCTTTGGATCGCACTTTTTGAATTACTTTCTCTACTCGTGATGAGTCTTTTACCCCTTCCTCTTTTTTTTTGAAGGTAGCGGCCTGAGCCACATATTCGCCCCTTTCGGCTATGAGGGCTATTATTGCGCTATCTATTCGGTCGATATTTGCGCGTACTTCGTCTAAATTGTTGCAGTGCATAGGTTTAATTATTCTTAAATAGTTCAGAGTGAGTGCCTAAACGAACTAATTCAATTACGTTATTTTTCTCGTCGAACCAAATAATCAAGAAATCATCCTCGATGTGGCATTCCATGCAGCCTTTGTATTCTCCTTTGAGCATGTGGGGGTGGCATTCGGATGGAATTGGTTTTTCATATTCAAGCATTTCCAATATTTGTTTCAAGGCTTGTAATTTCAACGGTTTGTGTTTGTAACGTTTCAAGTCCTTGCGGAATTGGGTAGATGTTTTAATAATCTTCATTATGCTTCGTTTAGTATCTCGTTGAACATTTCGTCAATATTGGTGTACTCTTTTGAAGGGTTTTTACCCGACATTACTTCTTCAATGGCCGCTTTGGTTACTTCGTTGGGCTCGTTGTAAACATCTTCGAGAAGTACACTCTCAACATAATTATTTAACGAACGGTTGGCGCGGGTAGCCTTAATTTTGAGTTCTTCTATAAGGTCGGCTTTTAACCTAAACGAAACTGGTTTTCTGATTGCTGCTGTTGTCATAATTTTTACGATTAATTGTGATACAATAGATTGCAAATATATATCATTTGTATTACAAATGCAATTATTTTAACGAATATAATTAAAAAATGGTTATTTGATTTTTGCGGTTGAAATATAAAAAAAACGGACAGCAAATGTTTGCTATCCGTTTTTTATTGTGTAATTGTTTAGTATCTGTAATGCTCAGCCTTGTAGGGACCTTCAACGTGAACGCCGATGTAGTCGGCTTGCTTTTGCGAAAGTTTGGTGAGTTTTGCTCCTACGTGGTCGAGGTGGAGGCGGGCAACTTCCTCGTCGAGATACTTGGGCAGACGGTAAACGCCTGTCTCGTATTTCTTGGTCCAAAGATCCAACTGAGCGAGTGTTTGGTTTGTAAACGAGTTGCTCATTACAAACGAGGGGTGACCTGTGGCGCATCCGAGGTTAACAAGACGTCCTTCGGCAAGGAGGATTATCGAGTGTCCGTCGGGGAAGATGTATTGGTCTACCTGAGGTTTGATGTTGATTTTTTTGATGCCTTTGATTTTTTCGAGGTCGGCAACTTGAATTTCGTTGTCGAAATGGCCTATGTTGCAGACAATTGCCTTGTCTTTCATAGCGGTCATATGCTCGGCTGTGATGATGTCGCAGTTGCCGGTGCAGGTTACGTAGATGTCGCCGTAGGGGAGGGCGTCTTCTACTGTTACCACTTCGAAGCCTTCCATAGCGGCTTGGAGAGCGCAGATGGGGTCAACTTCGGTAACCACTACTCTTGCGCCGAATCCGCGCATACTGCGAGCGCAGCCCTTGCCCACGTCGCCGTAGCCGCAAACTACTGCCACTTTGCCGGCAATCATAATGTCGGTGGCGCGTTTGATACCGTCGGCGAGCGACTCGCGGCAGCCGTAGAGGTTGTCGAACTTGCTCTTTGTTACCGAGTCGTTTACGTTGATGGCGGGGAAACGGAGTGTGCCTGCCTCAAACATCTGATAAAGACGGTGAACGCCTGTGGTGGTCTCCTCAGATACACCGCGAACGTTCTTGATAAGTTTGTGGAATTTCTGCGGGTCGATGCCGAGGTTAAATTTCAAGCGTTTGTAAAGTTGCACAGCGTCTTCGCCTTTGGGCAGTGTGTCGAGCATTTTGGGGTTGTTCTCAGCGTCAACGCCGAGGTGGAGCATAAGGGTAGCGTCGCCACCGTCGTCAACAATCAGGTCGGGACCAACGCCGTCGCCGAATGTCAAAGCCTGCTCGGTGCACCACCAATACTCTTCGAGGCTTTCGCCTTTCCAAGCGAATACGGGCACGCCGCCTTGTGCAATGGCTGCTGCTGCGTGGTCTTGGGTAGAGAAGATGTTGCAACTTGCCCAACGTACCTGTGCGCCAAGTGCGGTGAGGGTTTCGATCAGGACTGCTGTTTGAACGGTCATATGAAGCGAGCCCATAATTTTAGCGCCTTTGAGAGGCTGCTGAGCGGCGTATTTTTTGCGCAAAGCCATAAGACCGGGCATTTCTGCCTCGGCAAGTTCTATCTCTTTGCGTCCCCAAGCGGCAAGACTCATATCTTTAACCTTGTAGGGGAGGGTGTTGTCGAATTTTTCCATTATGATATGTTTTTTGTTGTTACGGGCGCAAAGGTAGTAAAAAATAAATTAATTCTTCACCAACACATACAACTTGTCGCTTCGTCTTACTTTCTCTGGTACGGGGATGGAGATTACGTCGCCTTTTACGGCGGTGTCGGACTTGCGGTCGTCGAAACGGATTTCACTGATGGTCATATCTATTGTGCCGGTGGTTGGTCCTATTATCAATACCCGCTCGCCAACGGAGATTTTGCCGCTGTTGATGTAAATTTCGGCTACGCTCAGACGACTGAAAAAGTTGTTTACCGTGCCTACAAACTCTTTGAGATACTTGGCTTTTGAACCGTGCATATTGTTCCATTCGCCGAGACGCTGTCCAAGATAGTATCCGTCCCAAAATCCACGGTTGAACACTTCCGAGAGACGCTCTTTCCATTTTTCGGCTTTTTCAGCGGAGAAACTGCCTTCTTCTACCGCCTTAACTGCCTCGTGATATACCTCGGTAACGAGTTTTACATACTCGGGCGGACGGGCGCGACCTTCGATTTTCAACACCTCCACTCCGGCGGCAAGTATCTTGTCGATAAAACCAATGGTGCAGAGGTCTTTGGGCGACATTATGTATTCGTTTTCAACGTCGAGTTCAATATCAGATTCGCGGTCTTTAACGGTGTAGGCTCGTCGGCACACTTGTAGACACGCACCTCGGTTGGCACTGCGTCCGAGTTCGTGAAGGCTCAGGTAGCATTTGCCCGAAACTGCCATACACAATGCCCCGTGCACAAACATCTCTATGCGCACAAGTTCGCCCTTAGGTCCGCGGATATTTTGTTCTTTGATTTGCTGATGAATGTAGGCAACCTTGTCGAGAGTGAGTTCTCGGGCAAGAACCATTACGTCGCAATATTTTGAGAAGAATTTTACAGCCTCAATGTTGCTGATATTTAATTGAGTGGAGGCGTGAATTTCCACACCTTGTTTTAATGCATATTCTAAAACGGCTGTATCAGAAGCAATTATTGCTGTGATATGTTTTTGTTTGGCAAGGTCGATAATGCGGTGCATTTCGGCAATGTCGGTGTCGTACATAATGGTGTTGACGGCAAGGTAGGTTTTTACACCGTGTTCCTGACATAGCGACACAATGCTTTCGAGGTCGTCTTCGGTAAAGTTTACGGTACTTCCCGCACGCATATTAAGTTTTCCGAGTCCAAAGTAAACCGAGCCAGCCCCTGCCTGAATAGCAGATGCAAGCGACTCGAAACTGCCCACCGGCGACATTATTTCTATCATTTTTCTATCTTTTTAAAACGACATCAGCCAAGCCAATATCAATATGAATATCAATGTTTTAGCAAGCATCGGCATAAAATGGTCTTTTTCGCCGAGTTTGAATCTTTTTAGTAGAATGCAGATTAATCCCACGCCAAGCACTGCCATCGTGATAATAAACAGTTTGTCGGTGTCAACGTTTTGTTCAAAACCAAGTTTCATAAGTAGCGACAATGCCCACATCATATACGAACTCCACACCACGCGGCGTGTAACGTTGCGAAAAACCGAAACTTTCTTTTCAAACGGACGCACAGCCATCAGCCAATAGAGCACCGCGGCGGCAATAAGTATTCCGAACGTAACTTGCAGCGAATATGGCACAGGTTGCGTTACCAAAAACAGCGACACCATAATAGCCACTGCCAAAATGGTTTCAATGATATCGAAATGTTTTTCTACAAAAGCGTAAAGTCTCTTCATTTTGATTTTTGTTTTTCCGGTGGCAAAGGTAGAACTTTTTTTGCAATCCCCAAAAATTCTCCGTACCTTTGTCCTTGCATCATTATCATTATAAAATGAAACCTACGACCATAGAATACAGCGATATAGAAAGGCAATTTGAGTTTGTTGACGCGTTAATCAACAAACACCTTGACCGTGCTGTACAAAACATCAACACGGAGATGTTGTACACATATTGGGAAGTAGGGCAATACATTTCTGATCGTCTGAAATCATCCGCTTGGGGTGAGAGGGTTGTAACCGATTTGGCTGATTACCTCAAACATCAGAACCCAAAACGGAAAGGATATGGCAAGAGAAATCTTTACAATATGGTGAAATTTTACGACACATATTCAACAGAAGATTTCGATAAAATTGTTGCGCGATTACCTTTGCCTGAATTTGTGCAGTCGGCAACTGCACGATTAGAATCGAACAATGAAATTGTGCAGATGGCATCTGCACAATTTGACAATTTTACGTTTGTACCTATTCCTCAATTACTTAAACTAACAACTTTTTCTATTCATCTCGAAATATTCAACCGCTGTGATTCTTATGAGGAGCGTATTTTTTATATTCTATATGCTTACGCCAACAGGCTGAAAACCGAAGAACTGCGTAGTTGCATAGTTTCGCAGACTTTTGAAACCGTAATGAGCAAGGAAAAGAAATTTTCGCCTGCATTGCTCCAAAAATATCCTGATGCGGCATTTATGCTCAAAGACAAGGCCGTTCTCGACTTCCTTAACCTGCCGATAAAGCACAACGAACACAAACTCCACAAGGAACTCCTGAACCATATGAAAGATTTCATACTTGAACTCGGCAAGGATTTTCTCTTTATCGACAGCGAATACTCCGTTCAGGTTGGAGGCTCGTCCAAGAGGATTGACCTTTTGTTTTATCACCGTGGACTGCAATGTCTTGTGGCCGTGGAACTTAAAGCGGTGGACTTTGAGCCTGAGTTTGTCGGCAAAATGGATATGTACCTCGAAGCCCTCGACCGTGATGTCAAGCGCGACAACGAAAATCCGTCGATAGGTATAATCCTCTGTCCATCAGCCGACAAAAGCGTAGTTGAATACACATTGAGCCGTTCTTTAAGCCCCACAATGGTCGCCGAATACAAACGCAAACTCATTCCTCAGGACGTTTTGAAACGCTCGTTGGACGAATATTGCTCGTTTCTGAATATGCGCAAAATTGAAAAATAAATTTTCTCTTTTTCTTCCCCATCCCAAAAATTCTCCTTACCTTTGCCCTTGCATCGCTGCCCTTCATAAACGGCTGCGGGCAACTACATATTTAAAGGCGTTACTTGCGCTTTGTTTTTGAAAATCAAAACTTAGGAACTTTTGAAATTCACACAAAAACAAATGCAGAAAGGACGCCACGGGTTGTGTATTTACAGTCCCGTAGTGTGCTGAGGGTATATTATACCCTTTCGCACACTTTACGGGTGTATATATACTAACAAAGCGTGGTGCTATTCTGTCTGTTTTGTGAATAGGTATCCTAAGACCTTGATTTTGAACAGACGGAAGTAAAAGCACCCGCTTTTTTTATGTCAGTTTAACAAGGTAAAAACATACAATCCGTTTGGTGCTTGGCGGCATAATATGGCAATAACGTGAAAGCACATACCGATGAAACCGCAAGTTTGGAACCTATTATCAAATGGCCGGGAGGAAAAGAAAGGGAACTTAAATACATTATTCCAAATCTTCCCGAATCATTCGACAACTATTTTGAGCCATTTGTGGGTGGCGGTTCTGTGTTTATGGGCATTTCCGCGAAACAATATTACATCAACGACTTTTCAACTGAATTGATGGGATTATATGGCTTTATAAAAACACAAAATCCTTCTTTTTTCAAATACTGCGAATCTACAAACAAGTCAATAGATAACGCAGGATTATTTGCTGCCGCAAAATTTAAAACCATCAACGAACTATACAAATCTTTTAGAGCAGACACTATTAATATCGACACCTTCATTGATAATATAAGTAAATTTATAATTGATAATCAAAACGATATATTGTCTATCATTGACACGATGGATATAGACAAATCATTTTTTGTAAACGAAATGAAAACAACTTTTGTAAGGAAAATGCAACGTATGAAACAATTGGAACTTACAAAAGGAATGATGCCGGAGAAAGACGTTTTCGACAATATCGAAACCATTATCAAAGGCGCTTTGTATATGTATTACAGATACTTGTATAATTCTGATTATGAATTGTCACAAGAATGGCGCATAACATTGTTTTACTATCTGAGAAATTATGCTTATAGTGGAATGTTCAGATACAATTCCAATGGTGAGTTTAATGTTCCGTATGGCGGAATCGCCTATAACGGAAAACTAACACGAAAAAAATTAAACTATTACCAATCTGATAATTGTCAAGATAAACTATCAAAGACAACCATCGATAATATTGATTTTGAAGCATTTTTATCAAAATATCAGCCACGAGAAACAGACTTTGTATTTCTTGACCCGCCATACGACACAGAATTTAGTACCTATGCGCAAAATGATTTCACAAGAACAGACCAAAGCCGACTTGCCAATTATATGATTAACAAATGTAAGGCAAAATGGATGCTGATTATCAAGAACACTGATTTTATATATGACCTCTACTCAAATCATAGCGGCATTCATATAAAATCTTTCGACAAAGAATATGTCGTAAGTTTTATGAATAGAAATGACAAAAAAGTTACTCACCTTTTAATTACCAACTATGTCTAAGTACTCTGAAAGCGATTTTGTTTACCCTGCGATAATTGCATTGGGTAAAAACTCAGGAGAGATGTCCACTACTGAGTTGATTTCTGTATTGACAGAAATGCTTCAACCTGACGGAGAAGATGTTGATATCATTTCAGGCAGAAGTGATACTTATTTTTCTCAAAAAGTAAGGAATCTGAAAGCGCATAAAACGTTAGAGAAATTGGGCTTTGCCAAAGTTACAGATGACGGTTGGGCATTGACTGAAAAGGGTGATAATTTGTACGCTCAAATGCGTAAAATGCTTTCAAATAATTATTCTAAACCCATTCAGATAAATGTAATCCCCGACACCTTTCGCCCCCTCCTCACCGCCATCCGCACCAAGCCATTCATCCTTCTTGCCGGAATATCCGGCACAGGTAAGAGTCGGATTGTGAGAAAACTTGCGCAGGCTTCTGTTTCAGAGGATTTGCAAAAAATGTACGACCCAAAATCCGTGGAGGGTGGATTCAATAGATGGCAACTTCACAAGCCCGCAAATTTTGAGTTGATACAGGTAAAGCCAAATTGGCACAACTCTTTGGAAGTGGTTGGCTACAAGAGCAATATCGGCGGAGCGCATTACGAATTTACGCCTTTTGTGGAATTTGTGGCAAGGGCGTGGAAACATCCCGAAACTCCGTTCTTCCTTTGTCTCGATGAGATGAACCTCGCACCTGTTGAACAGTATTTTGCAGAGTTCCTTAGCGCAATAGAAAGCCGCTCAATCGAAAACAACGAATACGAAACCGACCCCATAATAAAACCGTTTGCTGAATTTGGCGAAGATGTTTGTACCGAAATGCTTAATCATCTTTTGGGCAAAGTGGATGCTGCACACGTAGGGACAAATAGTCCGGAAACCAAATTGGTGCAACGATTTCGCACCAAAGGCCTCACTTTGCCTCAAAATCTCATAATCCTCGGCACTGTGAATATGGACGAAACCACATTTTCGTTTTCGCGAAAGGTTTTGGACCGCGCTATGTCGATTGTGATGGACGATGTGGATTACGAAAGTTATTTCAACGGAACGAGCGAAAACAACGTTCCTGAAATGGACGAAGGTATTAAACAACTGATTATCAATCGTCATATCAACGGATTGGAGGCCAAAGACAACGATGCAGATGCCGTGAAGAATTACCTAACATCCATCAATGCGATATTAGATAAAACTCCATTTAAACTTGGCTACCGTGCTGCAAACGAGGCACTTCTCTATGTGAGTGCGGCGCACAGCATCAATCCCGAAACCGCCACTAACGCTGCCTTAGACGAGTTTACATTGATGAAAATCCTGTCGCGCATTGAGGGTGACAAACGGTCGATTGACAATTTATTGGAAAATCTCAAAGGCGTTATCAACAGTACCGATTATCCAAAATCTTACGAAGTGCTTGACTCAATGTCAAAGACACTCAATAGCAAACAGTTTGTGTCGTATTGGACTAAATGAGCAATTTGATAGAACATCTTCAAGTCCGCAACGAGGACGTAACATTGTGTTTCACTTGCCCAAATTATGGCAAACGTATAAGAGAATGTGCCGACAATCTGTTGATAGACAGCCAACAGCCCGACACTTTGCTCCGCAAGCGTTCTTTTTATGGGCAGGTGTCGGAAGGTGTGCAGATTCGCAAAGGTGCTTCGTTTGCCGACGACAACGACGGTTGGCTTTTAGAGGACGACATTACCGATTGGGACGCTTTTTTCTTTGAAAATACCGACTATCCGCTCCACGCCAATATTAACAGCCCAAGCATCAGATTGTTGCGCCTTACCATCGGCAAGGAACGAAATCAACACGTTGCGGCGGAAGATTCGATTATTTTTGGAACTATCAATTTCAAAAACCAAGTTGGGCGCACCGACATCAGGCTTGTTTACGAAAAAAACGGACGAGAAGAAACACTTGCCTTTACCACCGAGGTTTTGAGTTACAAGATGGACTACCGCACCGATATGCGCAACGTAATCCGCGACATTGAGGAGGAGTTTGCGATGTTGAGTTATTCGTTCCTAAAACAAACATACTTGACATTCCGCACCTCCAACCACGAATCGCCCGATTTGATTTGGTGGCAGATATTCCGCGATTGTTTTGATAAAATTACTGATGCGGCACGTCAGATTATCAACAATCCCAAACGCCGCCTGCAAACCACCGTCCGCTACGAACGCGCAGAGCGTATGCCCTATATGCTGGCAGATTTAGAAAACGAATACGAGGAGTTCAAAGACAATCCGTCGCATCTCTACCGTATGGAGGAGATGTTTCTGAGCAAAGACACGGTAGAAAACCGTTTTCTTAAATATGCCTTGCGAAATATTTATGACAGATTTAAGCGAGTGCATCAAAATGTGCGTAAAATTTTGAAAGCCGACAATATCGATCTCCTCAATCAGATACGAACAATGAACGACAGCCTTTACGCCCTCAACAACGACCCTTTTTTCCGTGGCATTGGCACGTTTAAGGGTTTTACGCAGGATTCGTTGGTGATGAAACAGGCTGCGGGCTACCGCGACGTTTACGAATATTGGATTATCCTTCAATGCGGCTACGACTTGCAGGAAGGCGTAATGCAACTCGAAGTCAAGGATATTTCGGAACTTTATGAAATATGGTGCTTTATTAAGGTGAAAAACATTGTTCAGCATATTTTGCGAGGCAAGGCGGCAATGAAATCCAAGGGCAGCAAAACAGAAGGAGATTTTGTGAAAACACTTTTGCAAGGCAGCAAGTCGGAAATTACATTTTTTGACAACAGCCGTCCCGAACTGCAAATGGTTTCGCTGATGTACAACGCCACCACCGACAACGAGGAGCACGTTCACGACGAATCGCCCGCAAGCCCTAACACCGACATTGCCGACACTACTTCAAAAACTACCGAACAGCGTCCCGACATTGTCTTGCGCCTTTGCAAAACCGAAGGCGGCATACAATATACATATCTTTTTGATGCCAAATACCGTCTTCGCGATACCACAATTCCCCCTTCTAATGGTGTTGAAGTGCCGCCCGTGGATGCCATCAACCAAATGCACCGTTACCGCGACGCCATCTATTACAATAAATCCAACGACGATAAACTAAAACGCGAGGTAATTGGCGGTTACGTCCTTTATCCGGGCAACCTGTCGAAACAACAATTTCAAGGCTCGTACTATCAGCGCAGTGTTGACGAGGTGAATATTGGTGCATTTCCGCTGAAACCCGGCGGACATTGGTATTCTCTATACAATCAAGACGGTGATTTCAACGATTTGCTCCTCGACCCCGCATCATCAGAAGATGTGCTTTACAATCAGATTAAGCAATGGTTGGAGGATGACAACGCCGATGAAACTCTATTACAAACCTCAATTCCGCAAAAGGGATTGGAATATAGCGACGAGCCTGTAATTAAGGGTTCGTATTTTCTTTCAAGTATTGACCCTCGGGTTAATACTGACTCTCAACTTATTATCAATGGTCAGGCAAACGAATTTATTTCGGGATACAACACACTTCTTTCAGGTGTTAACTTTCAAAAAATCAAATATTTTGCACCTGTTGCCAATCACGAAGTAAAAGGATTTTACCGTGTGGAATCCGTTAAAATCGTTGATATGAAAGAGATGTTGCAATCCCAACTCGCCGCGTTGCCCAAATCAGGCAAAGAACCTCAGTATAAAGGATTTGAAAAGCCCATCCGCATCTGTTTAAAACTATCAGAATACAAACCTTTGCCCCGACCGTTTGTTTATGGTTTGGACCGCAATGCTGCGGTTGGTGTGGCATTAACAAGGGAACAGTTTAAGGATTATTGCAAACGTTAACCCCTTACATCTCCCTCTCATACCTCCTCTCCGGACATATACTTGTGCCAACATAAAAGTACTTTTCGTTGTTGCGCTTGTAGCCGCCGCCGTAGATGCGCCAGCCGGTGGTGGGATTGGCTATGAGCGAGAGTTTTATGTCGGTGTATTTGCGGATGTTGCAGTCGGAGTGCATTAACGACACCTCAAAACGATTGTAAAGCGTCAGGTCGGTAATCCATAGTTTTTCTTTTTCTAACGAAAATTGCAGAGGCTCAGAGTAATGGCTAAAAGAGCATTGGTCTTGCAGAGGATTCAATCCCGTTAAGGGATTGCTGTTGTATTCGGCTTGGATATGCCATTTTAGTACATTCCTAAAATAATATATTTTACTCAACTCAAAAACGTCGAATATTTCAAATCCTACCTGATAGCCAACTTTGTTGTCATCGATATTGTCTTTATTGTAACGTGCTTGTGCATAGATGTTTAAATATTCAAATGGCGAAACTCTTAAATCTGCCGCCCAAAAGTTGCTGTGTTGGCTCTTTTTCCACGTAACTCCGTTTATTAGCGATATGTTTAACCCGTGCAGCACGTGTGGATTCCACCCGAGAATATTGTAGGAGGCATTGTGGAATGTATGGTTGTTGCTTACAAAGTCGGAATCGTGGTTCCACCTCTGAGTCTGCGCCCAAATTGAGTTGTAATACAATCGATTATTAAAAAAGGTCAACTGCGTGCGCAGATATGGATAGTTGAACGCTTGGTCGGAGAGTATTATTGAGCGGTATCCGTGTCCGATAAAGTTTTTGCCGTAGCCAAGCACTAACTCTAAATTGTAATTGACACGCACGTTGAGATGTCCTGTTGCCCAAGCCCAATCTAACTGAGTGTCTTTGAATTCCTTACCGTGTCCTTGACCGGGAATAACGTCGTATTTATCAATGTACTCTTTTTCGTAGGGGAAAAATCCGCCTTGGTTTTCGTAAAACGATGTGTAATAACCGATATGACCGCCCAATTTGCCGAATGCCTCAATGCCTCGGGTGTTGCGGGTGAATAGCGATAAGGTGTCGTTGCCCTTCATTTTGCGGCCTTCAAAAATAAAAAGCGGGTTGATTTTGATGCAACAATCGTTTTTTTCGATACTTATAAAATTGGTTTCAAAAAAATGGTCTTTGCACCAATCGAGAACAACTTTGCGTTTCGGGATTTTTGTGGTGTCGTGAATTTCTCTGTAAAGGGCTTCTAAATCAACTTCTTCTGGGTGGTCATAAGCAGGATCACCAACTCCGCAAGTAAAATAGAATACTTTTTGGTTTCCTAAAACTGGCTTTACAGTGAAATAGCCTTTATTTGAAGACAATTGATCAAGATATCTAAACAAATTCTGCGCATTGCCGTTTAAACTAAAACTTGCAATGATGATTATTAAAACAATATGTCTCAAAAACTTATTCACGGCTCGATTTTCTATATTTTTGGGTTTCGTCGTCGGATATTATGCTTATGTAACTATGATAACGTGAGGGGTGTATTGTGCCATCTTCCACAGCCTTTTTAACGGCGCAACCGGGTTCGTGGGTGTGGGTGCAGTTGTAAAATTTGCAGTTTTCTAATTGGGCAAATATTTCGGGAAAATTGTGCGAAATGTCTTCCTGGGTCATTCCCACCATTCCAAAACCCTTAATGCCGGGGGTGTCGATAATGTTGCCGCCAAAATCGAGGTGAAACATCTCGGCAAATGTGGTGGTGTGTTTTCCTTGAAGGCTGTACATCGAAATATCGCCCGTGCGCAATCCAAGACCGGGGTTTATGCGGTTTATCAATGTGCTTTTGCCTGTGCCGCTGTTGCCCGAAATCAATGTGGTTTTGTCTTTGAGCATAGTGCGCAGTGTGTCAACGTTTTCGCCTGTTTGTGCCGACACCGCTATGCAATTGTAGCCTATTTTTGTGTAAATATCCATCGTATCTTTTAGCACTTCTTGTAAATCGCCGTAAAGGTCTGATTTGTTGAATACTATAATTGCAGGCACTTTGTAAGCCTCTGCCGACACAAGAAAACGGTCGATAAATTCCAACGGCGTTTCGGGCAATATTAGCGTTGCCACAAGCATACATTGATCGAGGTTGGCGGCTATTATGTGGCTCTCTTTGCTTAGGTTGATAGATTTTCGCACAATATAGTTTTTGCGCGGAAGTATCTCTGTAATAACGCCTTCTGTATCGTTTGAGAGTTCCACGCTCACATTGTCGCCCACAGCCACGGGATTGGTGGTGCGTATTCCGCTGAGACGGATTTTGCCGCGTATTTTGCAGTTAACTATCTGATTATTAATTTCTACCAAATAGTTGCTGCCGGTTGATTTTATTACTAAGCCTTGTGTCATAAACGGTTAAAGTTTTTCGCCAAAACAGAGGTCGCCAGCATCGCCAAGTCCGGGCACAATGTAGCCGTGACTGTTGAGAGTATCGTCGGTGGCAATTGTCCAAATATCGCTGCTGCAAGGTTTTGCAAGGTTTTCAACGGTTTCGATACCTTTTTTGCTCGAAATTATAGAGGCAAAATGTATGTGCTTGGGCGTTCCGAGGTTTTTGATGAGGTCCATAGCGGTAACAATGCTTGCGCCTGTGGCCAACATCGGGTCTGCCATTATGAGGATTTTTCCGTCTAAGCGGGGCGATGCCACATAACCTGATTTGATGTCGAAACCTCCGTCTGAGTTGTAAGATCGGTATTCGGCAAGAAATGAACTTTCGGCATAGTCAAACACGTCTAAAAATCCCTCGTGCATAGGCAGTGCTGCGCGAAAAATGCAGGCAATCACCACTTTGTCGTTGAGTTCGCGGCATTTTGCAGTGCCGAGCGGAGTGGTAACTTCGGTGGGTTTGTAGTCGAGGGTTTTGCCAATTTCAAAAGCGAGCAGGTGCGAAAGACGCTTGATATTGTTGCGAAAGCGCTGCGGGTCTTTCTGCACATTGATGTCGCGCATTTGGGCAATGTAGAGGTCGGCTGGCGACGGATATTGTGTAAGTGTGTGTATCATAGTTATTTAAAATTAAAAAAATTAAATAGTTTCGAAATATTGTTTCTTATATAATAAATGTGTGGGTATGGCACGGCGTCGAAAAGTTCGAGTGTTTCGGTGTCGAAACTGTCGTACACGCCCCGTTTGTTGGTCTTAATATAAAGAGTGAAGTTTTTGCCCGAAAAGTAACTGATAATAGTATCCAAAAGTTCGTTTTTGATGGCTTTGTAGTCTTTTTGGTTTTTGTTGATGCTGATGTCGGTTAGGTAAATCTCTGTTTGTGAGATAAATACCACTGCGCATCCGAGAATTATTTTGTCGGTGTTGGCAAGGGCAAAAATCAGGCAGTGTCCGCGCTGCTTTACTTCTTTTAAAAGTTGGAAATAAAGTATGCTTTCGGTTTTGTAGTTGTTTACCAAAAAGAACGACACGCATTGTTTTGCGTCTACCGAGTATTTTTTGTTGGATGTGGCGGGCGTTTGAAACCTTCTATTGCGGTAAGGCTGCAAGAGGTCGATTTGATAAACTTTTTCGTGATGGATAAGTCCGTTTTCTACGTTAGATATGTCGCAGAGTTTGTTGAAATTGAGGTAAAGCCCGTTGTAGTTTTCGGGTATGTGGTTGATAAACTCCTCGGCAATTGCACTTGTGGTGATTTCGCTGCCATAGATTCCCGACCACAGAAGGTATTGCTGCATTTGCTGGTGCTGCCCTTCAAACACTGGTATGGGCATAATGCGGCGGTAGTTTTGGGTAATGAGCGCGTCCCAAGTGGTGCAAACGTTGTCGAGATACCACGAATATCCAAACAGCGAGCAATAAGGCGTTTGCGACACGGCGCTGTCCCATCGCTTGCGGTCAATGTCCTCGTTTTTTACAAGCATTATTTCGGAATCCATCGTGATTGGTTTTGGCTACAAAGATAATTTTTTTTGGTCAACTTGTCAAACCTATACCCATAAAAACAACAAAAGCAGGTTTCCCTGCCATTGTTGCTACTAATTTTTAACCTAAACCTAATATTATGAAAAGACAATTATTTACTCTGAAAAAGTCGATATCTCATCGCTTTTTCCGATTGCAAAGATATGGCGGTTATTTTATATGGATATTAAACAAAGTAAGAATTTTCGTTAAAAATTGAGGCTGTGGAAGTGCTGATTTATACCGTTTTGTAAAAATAAGTTGGATTTATTGTTAAAACTACACTTAAAACAAAAAAAGGAGGCCTCAGCGCGCCTCCCTTTTGGTTGTTACTATTAAACTCTGTATTTATGAAAAAGACAATTTTTTTTTCTGATTTATTACGGTGCAAAGAAACAACTTATTATTGTTAAGAGGTTTAAAAGGTAATTAAAGAATGTTAAAACCATTTTTGTTTGGTTAAAATCGGAAGTGATACTCCATTTTTTGCGATAAAATCGGAAGTTGTACTCCATTTTTTCATTCAAATTTTTTGTTTAATATTTTTATTATTAGTAACTTTGCAAAATGCTAAACTAAATGTGTATGTTAGATAGACTTCTTTCGCTTAACGATATCAAAACAGATAGTATTTTTCTGTGGGGCCCGAGACAGACAGGCAAGAGCACTCTCTTGAAGCGACTTTTCCCTGATGCCCCTTATTACGATTTGTTGAAATCTGATGTTTACGCTCAATACAAACTCCGTCCGTCGCAGTTGCGCGAGGAGTGTATGATGCTTGACGAAGGGTCTACCGTTATTATCGACGAGGTTCAAAAAATTCCTTCGTTGCTCGACGAGGTTCATTGGCTTATTACCAACCGCGGTATCAATTTTATCTTGTGCGGGTCGAGCGCACGCAAATTAAAACGTTCGGGGGCTAACCTTCTTGGCGGAAGGGCTATTCGCAAGGTTCTCCATCCGTTGGTTAGTGCTGAAATACCCGATTTTGATTTAGACCGTGCGGTCAATTACGGAATGATGCCGCGCCACTATCTTTCCACCACTCCGCAAAAACGTCTGCAAGCATACATCGGTGATTATCTTCAACAAGAGATTATTGCCGAGGCATTGGTGCGAAACTTGGATTCTTTTACACGGTTTTTGGAGGTTGCGGCTCTCAGTGATTCTGAAATGGTAAATTACGCCAAAATTGCTACCGATTGCGGTGTGTCGGCAAAAACTGTTAAAGAATACTTTACTATTTTGGAGGAGACGCTTATTGGTATGTTTCTGCCTGCTTACACAAAGGTTTTGAAGCGTAAAGTTCAGTTGTCGCCCAAGTTCTATTATTTCGACACGGGTATTACCAATCATTTGCTTCACCGAGGACGTTTAACCAGAGGAACTTCTGAATATGGTCACGCTTTTGAACATCTTATTATTCAAGAACTTGCCGCATATCTCGATTATACCGAATCTGATAAGAAACTTTCATTTTGGCATACTCTCAACAATGCCTACGAGGTTGATGCTATAATTGGCGATGCCGAAGTGGCTATTGAAATCAAGTCGTCGGCAAATGTGGTTTCTTCTCATCTCAAAGGATTAAAGGCGTTTAAAGAGGAATATCCTGATTGTAAACTAATTGTGGTATCGTTGGAGGAACGCCCACGATTGTTTAACGGTGTGGAGGTTTGGCCTGCCAAAGAGTTTTTGTCGCGCCTTTGGAATGGAAAATTGTTTGCCTAAGGGTTTTTAATGCCGTTTAAAACCATCTATGCCGTATCACAAACCACGTAAACCGCACACCTAATATTATATTCCAAAATGTGGCTGAAATAAGTCCGTAGTGGTGGCGCATTATCTTAAAACGCTCTTTTAAGCCGGGGACGATGGTTTTGCGGGTCTGTCCGCCTTCGAGAAAAAGGCTTATCACCTGACGGGAGTTGTACGCGCTCTTAGATTTTTTAAGAATGCGAATGCACCAGTCAAAATCGGCAGCGTAACGGTATGTTAAATCGTAACTATCTATTAAATTGCGCCTTGCAATAAAACTCTGATGGCAAACCAACATTCCTCGCTTAAAACTTTTCCAATCGAGTGTTTCGGGCGGACGGTGTCGGCGCGAATGGATAATATTGCCATCTGAGTCGGTGATGTCGGTGTCGCCATAGATAACGTCGGCTTGTGCGGCATCGGGGTTAGAAAAAATTTTTTCAAGAATGTCTGGCGAAGAAAATTTGTCGCCCGAATTAATAAACACCACAAAATCGCCGGAGGCAAGGCTGATTCCCTTGTTCATTGCGTCGTATATTCCGCGGTCGGGTTCGGATATGAGGGTAGAAATATTTTTTTTGTAACGGTTGAGAATGTCAATAGTGCCATCGGTGCTTCCGCCGTCCACCACTATGTATTCTATGTGGCTATACGATTGATTTATAATACTTTTAACGGTATTTTCTATAAGTGCCGCGCTGTTGTAAACCACTGTTACAACAGATATTTTTGGATTGTTCATAATTATTTTTCTTGGTACAATAGTAAAAATTAAAATTTAAATCCGCAAATTTTTTTGTTGGTATCAAGAATATTTTGTTACTTTGCGCTCTGATTTGTAAACAGAATATTTGAATATAAACAAAAGCATTAAATAAAAGAGAAATGGCTCATCATCATTCAGCAAAAAAGAAGATCAGACAGGACGAAGTTCGCAGACTTCGCAACCGCTACTATGCCGTTACAATGCGTAACGCAGTAAGAAAAATCCGTGCAACAAAAGAGAAAGAAGAAGCCGAGAAGGCTCTTCCGGGTGTTGTTAAAATGATTGACAAACTCGCCAAGAGAAACATCATCCATCAGAACAAGGCTGCTAACTTGAAATCAAAGTTGCAGAAACTTGTTAACAAGTTGTAATAATTTTGTTGTCATAATACGCAAAGAGGGTCTTGACGGGTAATCGGTTGAGACCTTTTTTTATTTCCATTATCCTATGCCCATCAAAGATTGGAACGAAGACGACCGCCCACGCGAAAAACTTATCGCCAATGGTCCCGATGCTTGCTCCGTTGCCGAACTTATTGCTATACTTATAACTAACGGCACTGCAAATCGCTCGGCGCTCGACCTTGCCAACGACGTAATGAAGATGGCAGACTACAACCTGATGAAGTTTACCCGCCTAACCCGCTCGGAGATTGAGCAGGTGGAAGGTATCGGTCCGGCAAAGTCTACCATTATCCGTGCTGCTCAGGAACTTGGTCGCCGAATTGCCGCCGCCACTCCGCCCACCGAGGTGAAACTTTTATCGAGCAAAGATGTGTTTGAATCTATGAAGTTTCTTCGCGAAAAACCTCACGAGGAATTTTGGGTGATATATTGCAACATAAGCGGACAGTTTATACGCCGTCAGCAAATAAGCAAAGGTGCGTCGAATGTGGTGGTGGTAGATTTTAAAGAGATTCTCCGTTATGCCTTTGAGTGCAATGCCGGACGCATTATCCTGTGTCACAACCATCCCGGAGGCACTTGTCGCCCAAGCCAAGAGGATATTTCGCTCACCCAAGATTTAAAAAAGATTTGCAAACTTCTGCATATCGACCTTCCCGAGCACATTATCATTGCCGGCGATAGTTATTACAGTTTTTGCGACGAGGGTTTAATGCTCTAACAGCCGTTTGTATAGCGAAACCATTTTTTCCGCAATTGCCTCTATGGAGTAATTCTCCACAAAATAATCGGTATATTGCTTACGGTTAGATGGTTGCGGAATATTATTGAAAAATTTCAGCAACGAATTGTAATTGCTTTCTACTTTGATTCCAAGTTGATTTTCAAAAAGTTCGGGAAAATTGCAACCGTCGCTGATAACTGGTACGCATCCCGCCATTCCTGCCTCCACCACCGATGTGGGAAAACCCTCCGACTGCGATGGCAAGAGAAAAAATGTGCTTTCTGCCAACAACGCCTCTTTCTCTGCGCCATAAACGGGTGTGTTGCTGAGATATACGTTTTTGTTTTCGGGTAAAGTCCGGTATAATGCATCAAGCCGAGGAAACTCTCCATCGTCGGGACCAACTATTTTTAAACTATAATCTCCATTGCCAAACCCATTGGAATCTATCCACGCCCTGAGTATCTCGTAGACGCATTTTTTGGAGTTCAGCCTGCCAAGAAACAAAAGGGTTATAGGCTTTGTTACCGCTGAGTAACTTTTAATAACTGCCGCTCCGTTGGGTATGTGAACTACTTTTTTGAAATCTTTTTTGAGATTTTCCATTTCAGGTTTTGAAACTGCCCTAATGGTTGCCGCACGTTTTATCATCCGTTTTTCTATAAATTGGAAATAAAGCAATTTTTTCAACCATTTTAACCTCTTGCTCCACGGCTCTAACATTCCGTGAGGTGTGTAAACCCATTTGAAACCGTTATTTGCGGCATAATTTCCCCATCGTGTAGGGAAACGCCAACTTCCGTGTGTTACAATTATGGTCTCTTTGGGCGAAAAACTCTCTAAAAATTTTCTAAATTCCTCAGTGTCAGTGTTATCTATAATAATTGGTTCAACATTATAGAGCGTTTTAACATCGGGCAAATCGTTTATACGAGGGAAAACCGCAAAGCATTTCACCTTATATATATTATAAAGTGTGGTGCAGGGTAGGAGGGCGGCGTTCCAAATGCCGAAATTTACCTTGTCGATACGGTCTATAATGTTGATAATGTTCATATTTTAAGCAAATTGACAACTTGTTGCGCCCAAATTTCTGGGGTAAAACGGCTGATTCGCTCCACGGCGGCGCGGCTCATCTGCATAAGTTGTTCTTTGTATAATGTGGCAATGCAGTTGAAAACGTCCACGAGCGATTGTTCGTTGGTTTCGTCGAATGTAAAACCGTCTGATGAATCCACCAAATCGGGCATAGCACCCACGGCACGACTCACCACACACGGCAGTCCCGCGCTCATTGCCTCGTTTACCACCAATCCCCACGGCTCAAACGTGCTTGCCAAAACAAACATCGAACTGTTATGGTAAATCGTAGGTAATTCGTTGTAAACCGCCCAATTGCATAGTGTTATATTATGTTTTTGTTTAAACTTTTGCTCTAATTCTTCTTTTAGCGGACCTGCTCCAACAAGTTTTAATGTCCAACTCTCCGATAATGAGGATTTTAAAAATGCGTTTATAAGAAATTCCTGATTTTTTTCCTTGCTAAAACGCGCCATACAGAGCATAACCTTGGTATCGGGATTATAATTGCCAGGGTTTGCAAAATGCGCGTTGTCTACCACTGAGTAGGGGATGGCTATTTTTTCGGGCTTGATTTTCAGAATATTAGCAGTAAAATCTCTCGCCCTTATGCCCGACACCAAAAACACATCGGCAAACATTTTTAAAAACCACGACTTTAATATATTAAAAGGTGTGCGCCGTCCGTACCAACTCTCCGAAAAAATCAGCACCTTGCATCCGCGAAGTTTTGCGGCAATTATCATCCCCAGATATTCAATACGTCCGTAACCAGCAAGGCAGCAGTATTTTATGTTGTGAGTTTTGATAATCTTTTTAAAATTTTTCAACCTTGTGCGCACATCCTTTTGTTCGGCGGTTTTAGAGGAAAGCACAAAATGGTTTTCAAGGTTTTCGGTTTTCCACTTATATAGGTTGTCGGCGGCGGCAAGGTCGGCGGTAAACACCAATCTATTGCCTACCACCTTCCGCAACGCCCTTACACGTGCAAGATGATAATCACCGATACGGTCCCAAACAAGGAGGATGTTGTGCATAGTTGATTTTATTCTGTAAATAAAATTAGTACGCAAAGAAAACATTTCTATCCGAAATTTCAAAATATTATATTTCAGTCTTGTTTATTCATCCTTTGCTAATCCAAAAAAGATATTACTTTTTTGGATCGTAATCCAAAATAGTTATAACTTTTTTGGATCATAATCCAAAAAAGACATTACTTTTTTGGATTACGATAATTTTCTTCTTATATTTGCAGAATAAATCCATTAACCAACATTATGTTTAAAAGAGACTTACATCAGATAATACTCGACCGTTGTTTTAAAAACAAGGCGATTATATTGCTTGGAGCGCGTCAAGTTGGTAAAACCACTTTGCTTAAACATATTACCAACAATCTTAGAGACGATGTTCTTTACCTAAACTGCGACGAGCCGCAAACAGTTGTTGCCCTCACTAACCGAAACATCAAGGAGTTAAAAATGCTAATTGGTTCTAATCGTGTTATGATTATCGACGAGGCTCAGAAAGTGGACAATATTGGTCTTACAATTAAGATTGTGGTTGATAATTTCCCTGACGTTCAGGTTATTGCCACTGGTTCGTCTGCTTTTGAACTTAGAAATCGTTTAAACGAACCTCTTACGGGAAGAAAGTTTGAGTATCTGATGTTCCCTATCTCCACAGGCGAAATTTACAAGTCGGAAGGCTATATTAATGTGCAGAATCTTTTAGAAACACGACTCATCTATGGTTCGTATCCTGATATATTGTCAAATGTAGGTAATTCTCAGGAATTATTGCGGACTCTGGCTGATAGTTACCTTTACAAAGATATTCTTGCATCCGACAACCTTCGCCGTCCAGAGATTCTCGACCGTCTGCTCAAAGCCTTGGCTTTTCAAATTGGCTCCGAAGTATCGTACAACGAAATTGCACAAACAATTGGTAGCGATGCCAAAACAGTAGAGCGTTACATCGACCTGCTTGAAAAATGTTTTATTATTTTTCGTCTAAATGGTCTCAGTCGTAATTTGCGCAACGAACTCAAAAAGTCTAAAAAGGTATTTTTTTATGACAACGGAATACGAAATGCTGTGATTCAGCAGTTTGCACCTGTACAAATGCGCAACGATATGGGCGCACTTTGGGAGAACTTTTTTATATCTGAGCGTATCAAACGAAATCATTACCTCCAAAACTATTGCAACACATATTTTTGGCGAACTAAAACGCAACAAGAAATCGATTATATAGAGGAGTCTGACGGGGAGATGACTATTTTTGAAATGAAATGGAACGCTAAAAAGGGTCGTACCCCATTCCCTGACGCTTTTTTGCAGTCGTACCCTGTGAAAGATTCTGTTGTTGTTACCCCCGAAAATTATTTTGATTATTTGTTGTGAAAAAATTTTTGTATTATTGCTGCTGATAAACTTATTAAAATCACAGGAAAATGAAAAGACTATATTCTTTTGCAGCCGTGTTTGCTACGGCTATGATTATTGGCGGAGGAGCAATGGCTCAGCAGCCACAGCGTCCGCAGATGCCTAAGGCTCCCGAACCGGCTAAAACTATCGAACTTTTTACCAAAATTCCCGGCGCTAAGGGCGAACCTAAAAAGTGCGACGAACAAAGCGCAAACATTTTCTTTATGCGCTGCGTGTCTACTCCGCAACTTGCTTATTTCCCTGCCAAAGAACCATCTGGCGCATCGGTGATTGTTATCCCCGGCGGCGGATATGCTGGATTAACTTACCTTTTTGAGGGTTTGCAAACCGCTGAGTGGCTTGCCTCGGTGGGTATCAACGCTTTTGTGCTAAAATACCGCCTTCCCGAAGACCAATTTATGCAAGACCGCTCCGTTGGTCCGCTTATCGACGTTCAACAGGCTGTACGCTATGTTCGCGCCAATGCTAAGGAATACGGCATCGACCCCGACAAGATTGGCGTTATCGGCTTTTCGGCTGGTGGACACTTGGCTTCGGTAATCTCTACGCATTACAACGACAATGTCTACAAATCGGAATACAACGTTAGCGCGCGTCCCGATTTTTCTATCTTGATTTACCCCGTAATTACTATGGAGGCAGAAACCACACATATGGGTTCGCGCGAGGCCCTTATTGGCAAAGATGCTAATCAGGCTCTTACCGACAAGTTTTCGAGCCAAAAGCAGGTTACTAAGGATACTCCTCCGGCATTTCTTGCTCACGCTCTCGACGACAACCTTGTGCCTTACGCCAACAGCGTTATGTATACCGACGCCCTCCGCAAAAATGGTGTTGAGGCAGAACTTCATCTCTATGCCAAGGGCGACCACGGTTTGCAGGTAAAAGCACCCACCGACACACAAGCCTTTTGGCACGATGCCTGCGAAAAATGGATGCGTATGCACGGATGGATTAAGTAATTCTTTCTTGCATATAAGATAAAAATACCCCGAAAGTTTCTTGTATACAAGAAACTTTCGGGGTATTTTGTTAATTATCAAGTTATTGTTAGTTGACCAAAATATTTATCTGATTTTTTCTGCACTCCACAAGTCCGCCAGAGATTTCGTAAAACTCTTCTTTGTCGCCGTTTTTGATTTTGATCTTGCCCTTTTCGAGGGTGGAGATTATGGCGGCGTGGTTTTGCTCTATCTCAAACGAGCCTTTTGTACCCGGAAGACTTACTAAGGTTGCCTCGCCGGAGTAGATTTGCTTGTCGGGTGAAATTATTTCTACATTCATCTTTCAGACGTTTATTTTGATTCTTTCAAAAGTTTCTCGCCTTTTTCGATGGCCTCTTCGATTGTGCCTACAAGGTGGAATGCGGCTTCGGGATATTGGTCTACCTCGCCATCCATTATCATATTGAAGCCCTTGATGGTGTCTTCAATCGGGATAAGTTTACCTTTGAGACCTGTGAATTGCTCGGCAACGTGGAACGGCTGCGAAAGGAATCTCTGTACACGGCGGGCACGACTAACGGTGAGTTTGTCCTCGTCGGAGAGTTCTTCCATACCAAGAATGTTGATAATATCTTGCAACTCGTTGTAGCGTTGGAGAATCTGTTTTACCCTCTGTGCGGTGTTGTAGTGTGCAGCACCAACGATTTCGGGTGTAAGGATTCTAGAAGTACTGTCGAGCGGGTCTACTGCGGGGTAGATACCGAGCGATGCAATTTTACGGCTGAGCACCGTGGTAGCGTCCAAGTGGCTGAATGTGGTAGCCGGAGCGGGGTCGGTTAAGTCGTCGGCAGGCACGTAGATGGCTTGTACCGAGGTGATTGAACCGTGTTTGGTAGATGTGATACGCTCCTGCATTGCGCCCATTTCGCTCGAAAGCGTGGGTTGATATCCTACCGCCGAGGGCATACGTCCCAAAAGTGCCGAAACCTCTGAACCCGCCTGTGTAAAGCGGAAGATGTTATCTATAAAGAGGAGGATATCGTTTCCTTTGCCTTTTTGGTCGCCATCGCGGAAGTATTCGGCAACGGTAAGTCCCGAAAGAGCCACACGTGCACGTGCTCCCGGGGGTTCATTCATTTGACCGAACACCATCGACACTTTGGAGTTTTTAACGGCTTCGGGGTCTACCTTTGAGAGGTCCCAACCGCCTTTTTCCATATCTTCCATAAATTTTGGGCCGTAACTCATAACGCCCGATTCGAGCATTTCGCGCAAGAGGTCGTTGCCTTCACGAGTGCGCTCGCCTACACCGGCAAACACCGAAAGTCCTGAATAGGCTTTTGCGATGTTGTTGATCAACTCCATAATCAACACCGTTTTGCCTACGCCTGCACCACCGAGAAGACCAATTTTACCACCTTTTGCGTATGGCTCAATCAAGTCGATAACCTTGATACCTGTGTAAAGTACCTCGGTTTCGGTAGTAAGTTCTTTGTACTTAGGTGCTTCGCGGTGAATGGGGTATCCGTTTTCTTTGCCTAACGCAGCAAGACCGTCGATAGGTTCGCCCACCACGTTCATCAGGCGGCCCTTGATTTGCTCGCCCACGGGCATTTTGATGGGGCTTCCGAGGGGTATTGCCCTCATTCCCCTGTGCAGGCCGTCGGTAGAGTCCATAGCGATAGTGCGTATGGTATGTTCTCCGATATGCTGCTGACATTCGATGATAAGTTTTTCGCCGTTGTCGCGGGTAAGTTCGAGGGCGTCCATAATAGCAGGCAGCGCTGCTCCTGATTTCTCGAAACTTACATCCACCACCGGGCCGATAACTTGTACTATTTCACCATAGTTGTTCTGCATTGGATATGTGTTTAGTTTTTTTCTTTTTTAACTATCCACAAATTTAAGAAAAAAAGAATATAAGTTAACAAGTTTTTTGCAATTTTTTTACACAAAATTTTTTGGATGGAATGGGGATGGATGGTAAGTTAAGATTATCAGAGGATTGCGAGGGTGGGGGAGGAAATTGCCTTTTTAAGTCAAGATATTGAAGGTAAATGATAATCCTCCTCCTTCCACTCAAATTTTATCGTTTCGGGGACCATATATTTGCCGATTTTGTAGTCGATGTTGGCTTTGTGGGCTTGGCTGAGTTGGTAGCGGCGGGGAATGCGGTAGGTTTTGCCGTCTTTGACAAAATACGCACCAGTCTGATGAAACCGAAACGGTATGCCACGCTCCACGCATTGTTGCCTAACGTGCAGAATCCAATCGTAGTGGCAGGGACGAGCACCTACGCCCGATTCGCCGCTTGTGGCTACCTCTTCGATTTGAGGGTGGAGGTACGGTGCAAGGTCGATGTCGGAAAGCATTGGACCTATGATGATGCTTTTGTGCTTGATGGGCAGTTTTAAGAATATGGGTAGACGGTAATCAGCCATTGCCTGATTCTCTACGGTGCAACCCACGAGCACATTGTCGTAGCCGTTGCCCCAATCGTCGGGAACGCACTCCATAAAGCGGTCGATTCGTTTGGTGAAGATATGAAACCATAGGTCGCTCCTTTGCCGAATCATCTGCCAACATTCGGGTCGCCATTGGTCGGCATCTTTCAACAGAAAGTCGGAGGTGAAGCAGGTAAATACAACCCTTCCGCCCGGAATTTTCCACGATTTGTCGCGGCGGCGTTTGATGGGCAGGTTGAAATTGGCAGTTTTGCGGCACTCGCTACTCGAAATTTCGCTGCCGTACATAGCGTCCTGACGGTAGACGTAGCAAAATTTGCATCCGGCACTTATTTTTGTGCATCCGTGCCACGGGTTCCAATCGGTGTATATTTCCCAATTCTCTGCCATTGCGAAGTGTTTTGGGCAAAGGTAATAATCTTTTCCTATCTGTTGGTTGGTTGATTTACAAAAATATCTGTTAATTTTGTGCTTCTAAAATAGATTCTATTATGCCCCACACACTATCTGCCCACTACATTTTTACTAATACCGGCGCACCGATAAAGAATGGCGCTGTTACTATCAACGATGAGGATGGCACTGTCCTGAGCGTTGGCACGCTTGATGCAGAAACGCCTAACACTATTTTTTATAATGGCATTATTGTGCCCGGGTTGGTTAATGCGCATTGCCATTTGGAGTTGTCGCATTTGAGGGGACGGGTGACTGATGCGGAGAGCCTTGTGGATTTTGTGTGCCGAATGAGTCGGCTCGGGGCAATGCCTTATCAAGAGTCTGCCGCCAAGGATGCCGACGAAATGATGTTTCGCGAGGGGGTGGTTGCCGTGGGCGACATCTCTAATACTGCCAACACCGCCAACGTAAAGCAGAATAGCAAAATCCATTACACCAATTTTGTGGAACTCCTCGGCACTACGCCACAACGCTGCAAGGCTGATATTGAGCAATTTAACAATGTATTTAATAAATATGTGCAGTGCGGAATCAATTCCAAAGGTATCTCTGCCGTGGCCCACGCGCCTTATTCGGTTAGTCCTATGCTTTTCAAAACTATTAACTCCCTTAATAGTAACCGTAAGGTAACATCTATTCACAATCAAGAAACCAAATCAGAGAACACCTTATATATTAATCACTCTGGCGAAATTGCAGAGCGTTTTCCGATGGATTTGTCGGCGATACCTGTTACAGGACGGTCGTCGTTGCAGTCGGTAGCAGATTACCTTGATTATGAGCGTGTTTTGCTTGTCCATAATATTTACACGAGCCGTGAGGATATGGATTATGCCAAGGCTAAATTACAGAATCCGTTTTTTGTGGTTTGTCCCAAGTCGAATATGATGTTGGAACATCGTATCGGCGATGTGCCTGCGATGATTGAAAAAGGACTTTCAGTATGCCTTGGAACGGATTCTTTGTCGTCGAACGATAGTTTGAATATGGTGGACGAGATGCGCGTATTGTCTGATTATTATCCCGAAATAGCGTTGACGGATATTGTGCGCTTTGCCACACTCAACGGAGCCAAGGCTTTGGGTATAGACAATCAACTCGGGGCAATTTCGGTTGGAAAAAAGCCCGGTTTGGTTCTTATCGATAATATTGATTTTGAAAAAATGCGCCTTACTTCAAGAAGTACTTCAAAAAGGTTAGTGTAAATTATTTCTTCTCAAACGATTCGCTCTTGGAATCATAATTTATAAAGTACGTTCCTTTGGGGAATGACGACACGTTGACCATCGTGCCTGTACCTTTGGCGAGGCGTTTTCCATAGAAATCATAGATTTCGTAATCGGTAGAGCGTGAGAATGTTACCGAACCTGTGGTTTTGCCGTTGTTGCCGGGTTGGAATGTTACGTCGGGTTGGAGGTTGTTGACTGTTACTTCGGGAGTGTAACGCGGCTTTTTGGTGTAGTCTATCTGTTTAACGCGAAACTTGTTGATACCGCTGTGGAGGTTTACCTTAACGGAGTAGTTGGTTTGTGCGGGCAGACCCTTGCCGTCTACCTGCGCCACTGTTATCCATTTTTTCCATTTGAATTGCTCCACAATAAAAGGCAGGCTGCCAGTTTCGTCTTTGGTTACCCAAGATATGTTGCCGGTTTTGTCGATTTTGATAGATACTGTGTTGAATGTGGTTTTGGGTTTTAGTACGTTGGCGTTGAGCACTTTTGGTGTGCAGCCGTCTTTGTGCTTGATGATTATCGCAACAGGGTCGCCTTTGCTCAGATGGTATGCCGAAAGGTCGATTTCAAACGCGCTGCAATTGATTTCGTCGGACGACACTTTGCCGTTTACCTGCACCTCAAATATGCAGAAACCCACCCCGCTCGAAGCAAACGGGTTCATTACAAAGAGGTTTTCTCCTTGAAAAATTCCTTCGATCTTTATCTCGTTGTCGGCTTTCACAGAGCGGTCTGTGAAAGTTATCGACACCAACAAGGTTAAAAACAATAGTCCAACACGTTTCATAACAAAATCAATTAGGTTGTAAAAATACGCAAAGTTTTTGTTTTTCCATAATTTTTCCCTAAAATTATTAAAAAACTGTGCCGAAATATGTAATTTTAATCTAAATTTTCGATTAATTTTATAAGTTCGTCCACCGCTTGCTCCTGAGGGATAGATTTTTTCACAAGTTGGCGGTTTTTGTAGAGCGATATTTTTCCCACTCCGTCGCCCACGTAGCCGAAGTCTGCGTCTGCCATTTCGCCCGGACCGTTTACAATGCAGCCCATTACGGCGATTTTGAGGTTGGAGTATTTGGCTGTGGCGGCTTTTATCTTTTTTACTGTGGCTTGAAGGTCGTAGAGTGTGCGTCCGCAGCCGGGGCACGATACATATTCGTTGCCAGAAATTCTTAGGCGGCTGATTTGAAGGATATCAAAAGCCATTCGAGCCGATTTTTCAACGCCACGTCCTGCGTAGAGGCAGATTCCGTCGCCAAAACCGTCGATAAACACTCCTGCGGTTTCTACTACGGGCGCGAACGAGTCAAATTCGGGGTTAGTTTCGCCAAAATCGGGACACAACAGCACGGGGTTGTTTAATCCGCGTTGGTGCAGTTGATAGAATATGTAGCGGAATGCTCCAATCTTGTTGCGGTTTTTGGGCGCGGCTATGAGTACTTTCTTGTTGGCAAGAGTGCCGAAATCGGTATCTTCGTCGATAAAGAAGAAGTCGGGGTCGTCGCGGATAATTACATCGGGCATACGGTTTTCGTGTCGCAATTTGCCCATACAGCGGGTGAAATCTTGCGCGTGTTCGTATTTGTCGATAAAGAGCGCGACGGTGGAAATGTTGTCGCCGCCAATACCGTTGTATTCAAACGATTTCCGGCGGTGGTATTCGTAGGGATTATAAAACAGCGGAATCTCGGGCAATGACTTATGCTCACTGCGCCAGTTGGTGTAATCCACAAACTGACGGCCGGGAAGAATCTCAAACTCAGGGTCTTCGGTAAGCGAAACGCGGATAGTGCCGCCAATGCCGTCGCAGAGTAGGGGAGAAATGCCTGCCGCCGATTTTAAACGTCCGTCGGAGCCTTCGCCCGCCTCGGTAACGCCAAGATGAAGAGGGTAGGAGAGATGCTCCTTGTTTTGCTCCTCTACCAAAAGCCTTGCGGCGCGTATTGCCACAAAGGGGTTGCTCGATTTTAGCGAAATAGCTATATTGTTGAAGTTCTGACGTTTTGCAATTCTCAAAAACTCCATCACCGAAAACACCATACCTTCGGGAGTGTCGCCGTAACGGTTTAATACTCTTGCCGATAGCGAGCCGTGGTTGGTGCCTATGCGTACGGCGCAATTATGTGTTTTGCATACTTCGAGAAACTCTGTAAAGCGTTTTTCGATAGCCGCACCTTCGTCGTTGAACTCTTTTTCGGTGTTGCAGGGATTGGTGTGGCTGCAAAAGTTTCCGGGGTTGATACGCACTTTCTCCACTATCTCGGCGCAACGGAATGCTATCTCTGAGTTGAAATGCACGTCTGCCACCACAGGAATATTAATGCCTTGGCTATTAAGGCGGTTCTTTATCTCGCGGAGGTGGTCAACGTCTTTGATAGAGGGAACGGTAACGCGGATAATGTCGCAAGATGTGGTTTTAGCCACCTTGGTAATCTGAGCCACAGTGCCTTCCACGTCGGCTGTGGAGGTGTTGCACATTGTCTGCACCTTTATAGGGTTGTTGCCGCCGATGGTTACGCCGCCTATCTTTACTTCTACTGTGGAGTTGCGGTGATAGTTGGTAAGAGATTGCGTGTACATATTAACCTTTGCTTTAATTATTCTACAAAAAGTACCAATCCTTTAAGGTATTCGCCTTCGGGATGATAAATGCTTATAGGATGATCGTCGGGTTGGGTGAGTTGGTGTAGAATCTTTATCTTGCGTCCTGCCTGAATCGACGCCTCCATCACTGCCATACGGAAAGTGAGTTTGTCGATAGCCTGCGAGCACGAGAATGTGAACATAATGGAGTTTGGCGCAATGCGTTCAAGTGCGGCGCGGTTTATTCTTGTGTAACCTTTAATTGCCTGATTCATTGCGCTTGCGTGTTTGGCAAATGCGGGCGGGTCGAGGATAATGAGGTCGTAACGGTCTTTTTCCAAATGGTCGAGATAGTCAAATGCGTCAACAGCCAAAGCATTGTGGTTGGTGCAGTTGGGAAAATTCATCTCAACGTTTCGTTTGGTAAGGTCGATGGCAATTTGCGACGCGTCTACACTTGTAACGTCTTTTGCGCCGCCTGCCAATGCTGCCACCGAGAATCCTCCTGTGTAGCAAAACATATTGAGAACGCTCTTGCCCTCGCTGTAATGCTGCAAGAGATGACGGTTTTCGCGTTGGTCGATAAAGTAGCCGGTTTTTTGACCTTCCACCACGTTAACGTAAAACTTTGTGCCGTATTCCATTACCACGCCTTCGGGCTGAGAACCGAGCAAAAAACGGTTTTCGGCAGTTATCTCGTTGCTCTTGGGAAGGGTTTTCTCGCTTTTGGAATATATGTTGGTTACTTTTGTGCCAAGTGTCTCTTTAAATATTTCGGCAAACATCTCCTCCAACTTGTACATTCCCCAACTGTGCGACTGAAAAACGATTGTGCCGTTGTAGTAGTCGCATATAAAACCCGGAAAACCGTCGCCCTCGCCGTGGATAATGCGGCAGACGTTGGTTTCTTTGTTGTCTAAGTATCCGCAGCGGCGGCGCAGTTCAATGGCTGTGGCTATTTTGCCTCTCCAAAACTCGCGGTCGGGAGTTACCTCGTCAAACGAGTATACGCGCACGGTGATGCTACCGCCTTTTTGGTAGTGTCCGAGACCGAGAAAATTGTTGTTGTTGTCGTACACTGCCACATCGTCGCCCTCAATAGGGTTTCCGATAGTGTTTTTGATTGCACCTGAAAAAATCCACGGGTGCAGACGCTTGATACTGCGGTCTTTGCCGGTTTTTAAAATTATCTTTGGAAAATTGTATTGTTGCATTGGTTTATGATTTATAGATAAGGCATTAATCTTTTTTCAACGATACAATAACAATGTGTGTATTGTTGTACGGCTTTGAAAAAAGCACCTTAGTGGCACGTTCTTCGGTAATTGATATGCCAGAGATACTGATATCGGCTTTCCCTCCTTCTACTGCCGGGATAAGTTCGTGAAAAGGTACAATTTTAATTTCAACAGGGCGTTTTACATAGTCGGCAAAAAGTGTGAGCAGTTCAGCGTCGAGACCTGAAACATCACTGCCGTTTTTTAAGTTGAACGGAGGATAGTCGGCTTCGATAACGGCTTTGATAGGTTCACCTTCGGTGCTATGCGCCTTAGGAACTGGTATCGACGAGGGAGTTAAACATGTTACCCATTTGTTGCGTATTTCGGCAAGCTGTCCGCTCTGTTCCAATGAAGATAAAAATTCGTCGAACTTCTGTTTTAGTCCTGGATTGTTTTTGTTGAAAATGGCACCCATAGGTACGGCAGGAATATTAGTAAACGAAGTGTCGATAGATAGTCCGCCTGAAAGTATCAGCGAAGCGCTAATATCCTCGTCGATTCCGTATTCTGCGGTACCTGACACCAGCGCCTTGTATATTCCGAAGAAAGTGGGCACAGTGGTTACGTCGTACGAGGGATAGTCTTTGGCTAAGGTTTCAGCAAAGATAGTACCTTCTTGAACTACGATTTTTTTTCCATTTAGATGGGCAAAATCACGTATTTTCCCGTCTTGTTTCGAGCCTGAGCATCCTGCAAGCAGAAATGCAGATGAAATAAGCGCCAAAACAGCACTGTTGATCTTAAATATATTCATATTTTTGCTTTTTTTTGTTTGTAAGTCATTAAGAGTAGGAATCCAATTTAGTAATCTTTTTTTATCCTTACGATTATGGTGTAAGTTTGGCTGTATGGTTTTGAGAACAGCACTTTGCTTGCACGTTCGTCGTTGATAGTTATTCCAGAAATACCCATATCGTTTTTACCTTGTGCAATATTGTCGATAATACCGCTGAATGGCATCACTATCATTTTTACCGGACGTTGGATATAGTTGGCAAACATCGTTACCAGTTCGGCTTCAAACCCTGAAATTTTGTTGCCAATTGAAAAATTGAAAGGGGGATAGTCGCCTTCGGTAATCACAGTAAAAGGTTTTCCAGAAGTTACAGTACATTCAGGTATAGGTAGCGACGACGGCGAAGCAGTGTTGAACCATTTTTCTCTGATTTTGCTGAGTTCGCCTTTGCGGTTTAATTCGTCGATAAAATCATTGAACTGCGACTGTAGGGTAGTGTTGTTTTTGTTGAAAATTGCGCCCATAGGCTCGGCAGGAATGTTTGCGTAGGCGGTGTCAATCGAAAGTCCGCTCGAAATAATAGCAGAAGCGGTAACGTCCTCGTCGATTCCATAGTCGGCATCTCCGTTTACGAGCACTTTGTAGATGTCGAAAAACGATGAAACGCGAGTGATGTTGTAAGAGGGATAGTTTTTTGTTAGTTCCTCGTCGAATATTGTGCCTTCCTGCACTACTATTTTTTTGCTAGCGAGGTCGTCAAATTCTCTTATTTTCGCGTTGTCGTTTTCCGAAGCACATCCAGACAGTAGTAATACTGCGAATGTCATTAAGGTAGTGATTAGTTTAGTTGTTTTCATAATTCAGTCTAATTCAGTCTTTTGTATTATTTAGAAAGTGTATGTTAATCTGAAATTACCTGTTGAGAGGTCTTTGCAGAATATATCGTGCCATTGAGCGGCAATGGTCAGGTGATTCCAGAATGTCTTTTGTACAGCCAGCATTGCGTAAACTTCGGTGTCGGTGAGGAGTTTTTCGGGACTCTTGTCGCTGCACCAAATAGCCTGAGCGTTGATTTTAAAATTACCTGGCAGCGTTACGATCGGAGAGATGCGTGCGTAGTAGTATTCGGCATCTTCGCCTGTGAGGTCTTGATTGAAGTAACTGCCGCCAATGTTAAACGATAAAGATTTGTTGAGGACAAATGTAAAAGCAGCGTCAACATTGGTGATGCTGTATGATGTGGGGTCGTTGGTAAATGTGGTAATAGGTTCGTTGAGATATGTGCCTTGGGTTTCTACCACTCTGTCGCGGGTGTCGATGTAGCGACCAATTACCGAAGCCCAGAATTTCTTTGTAGAATAGGTGTACATCAAGCGGTAAACGTCGGCAGGCTGATATTTGAGGTCTTTGTTGCCTAAGGTAGCAGAGGTTCCGAAGCCGTTGTAGCGTATAGAACTGTGTATATCAATATAGTCGGGAGAATTAAAGCGGCGGTAATACGAACCTTGTATTTGGTGGTGCCAATTGGGAGTAAGAGTTGCACTTGCAACTATCAGGTTGTAAGGATGATTGATATCTTCGTCGCCATGTTTATAGCGGTAGCACATTACACGGTCGCCAACGCTCAACGATAGAGGTCCAATGGTGTAATCTAATTGTGCGTAAAAGTCGTTGTTGTAGGTAACGTAACGGACGTCTCGTGTCCAATAAGAATTATTTGGAGGGTCGGCGTATGTTCTATTCATATTGTGCATACTTGTATTAGCATAGTCTAATTCCCATCCGGCGGTGAGTTCCAGTCCGTCGACTATTGGAGTCCAAAGTTCGGCAATATATACTTGCCATACCTCGCGAGTGCGATCTTTGCCTAAATTATTAAGAACTGATGCTTGAGCTCCGTCGTCGTAATATTCCCAACCGCCCGAAACGCTGAGAGCTGTGCCGGCTTCGTTGAAAACGCCGTCGTATTGAATTTGTGAGCCATAGTAACGCGAATTTGATGAGGAAACTATGTCGTCGTTGTTATGGTTGTAACGAGCTGCAATATCGTACATAAGGTTGTGGTTGTCGTTGAGGGCTTGGTTTACCTTGGCGGCGCAGCGGGCTGTAGAGCCATATTCGCCTTTCATCGAAGGGTCGGAAAGCGATGCAGTTACAAGCACGTCGGTTTTGCCGTTGCCGTATACAGCGTTGGCAATCGGGGTGTTTGATAATCCTTTGGTGTCGATTTCTGCACCTATATATATATCGTTTTCTAAAGCGCCGCGCACCATGTTGATATCGATAACGCCGCCATTGATACCTTTGCTACCCTTCATAACGTCGGGGTTGTCGCAAACTTGTATTTTTTGAACATATTTGGCTTTGAGAGTGGTGAGGAAAAGGCGCTGGTCGGCTTCGTAGTTGAAGTTTTCTACGCGGACAACATATCTGTCGTCTAAGTTTTGAAAATTTCGGCTGAGAGCTTCGGGAAACATCATCAAGAGATCCATTACCGAAGTGTTTTCGTCTAAAGCCATACGCTGCGGATAAATCAATACACGGTCGGCGCTGTGTACTATTACAGGTTCTTCGCCTAAAAGGCCTGAGGTGATTTCGGTCGTTGGTTCGTCTTGTGCGTATGCTGATGTGGTAAATGTGAGCGCTAATGCCAATAACGATACTTTGCTTATTACTTTCATAGCTTTGTTATAATACTTTACAGTTAATAATTTATTTTAAACTCTGATTCCAATTAGGGTCATGTCGTCTGTTTGTTGGTTGGTATCTTTCCACTTAGTAATTGCTTTTGATAGTTCGTCGAACTGCTCGTGCGTGGGTAATGCCGAAAGTGAAACAAGTGTTTCGTTGAGTCGGCGTGAAGAGTATTTGCGCAAACGCAACGAGTCTCCGTTTTCAAAACCGAACTGATCTTGAATGCCGTCAGAAAACATATATACCATGTCGTTTGGCTCGATGTTGGTTGTGAGCGACACAAAATGGTCTCGCTCGTAACTGCAACGTCCTACTGGCATATTGTCGCCTTTGAGGGTGATGGCTTCGCCGTTTCGTACTAAAAGAACTCTTTGGTTGGCGATGGCGTATGTTAAAGTCATGTGTTGAAAGTCGAACGAGCAGATAGTCATGTCCATTCCGTCGTTGAGGCGGCTGTCGGAGTGCGAGTTGATTGTAGCTTTAATAAATTCGCGTATCCTATCGAGTACCAAACCTGGATTTGCAGCATCTTCTTCGGTACGCATGTATTCTTTGATGGCAGCTATGCCCAAAATTGAAAGAAACGCACCCGGAATACCGTGCCCAGTACAGTCGGCTGTAATCATTACCGAAAAACGTCCGTATTTTTCTGTGATATAGAAGTCGCCGCTAACGATTTCTTTGGGTTGGTAGTATATGAAACACTCTTTGAAGTTGGTAGTCATTTCATTGCCCGTAGATAGAGCAGCCTGTTGAATACGCTGAGCGTAGGTGATGCTGGCAAGTAGCTGGCTGTTAACCTTTTCTACTTCTTTCATCTGCTCGGTTATTAGGTTTTTCTGAATTTCTATCTCATCGCGCTGAGCTTCAATTTTGTCGCGCTGAGCTTCTATCTCGGCTTTCTGACTTATAAGTATTCCGTTTTGTTCTGATAGTGTAGCGTTGGCTTTTTTCTTGATTTTTAGAATTCTGGTGATGAAGAACACCACAAAAGAAACCACTATGAGCGCTCCGGCAAGTGCAGAGATGTATAGGAGGAGTTCTTTTTTCTCTTCTTCGTGGAGTATCTGTTCGTTTTTGCGTTTCAATTGCTCTTCGGTTTTGAGCGAAAGCAGGCTGTATTTCAGGATGGAGTCGTAATTGGTGTGCAAAGCGGCAATGTCGTAATAGATTTTTACCTTAACGCTTTCGGGAGTGTACTCGTTGATGAGATGATGCAGACTGTCAATTTCGTGCTGAGTAGCTTGTTTCTCGGTTGAGTTTTCTTCGTCTTGGGCTGATGCACTATTGGCAAACAGCGTGATAATCATTGCTAATAGCAATAGCCTTAGTTGATAAGTAAAAGACAATTTACTTATTGCTTGTGGCGTGTAATATTTCGCAGATATTGATTCCATATTACTATTGTCGTTAATCAAAGTATTGGTCAAAAATTTTTTAGCAAAGTTATAAATAAATACTTTGATTGTCAAATTTTTTTGTTCATTTTGATTGTTGACATCTGAAATCTTTTTTAACTTTGCGCATCATTGAGTATTAAAGCTTTAAAAATATCGGTTGATACTCTTAAAATCATTTAATTCAACGAATATATAAATAATGTCTGTAAAAGTAGACACATTGTTAAAGAATTACGGCACAAACCGAGCCGTAGACCAAATATCGTTCGAGGTGGGCAAGGGTGAAATTGTAGGTTTCCTGGGTCCAAACGGAGCGGGCAAAAGCACCACTATGAAGATAATAACGGGATGCCTCGCCTCCGACAGCGGAAAGGTGTTTATCAACGGCACCGACACCGATGGCAATATGGAGAGCCTCAAAAAGGAGCTCGGCTATCTGCCCGAAAATAATCCACTATACCTTAATATGTATGTAAAGGAGTATCTCGAATATTCAGCAAGGATATACATGCCTGGCTCGGAGGTGCACAAGGCAGTTGACGAGGCAATAGCGGCTGTGGGTCTCGGCGAGCACCAATATAAAAAGTGTGGCGAACTCAGCAAGGGATACCGTCAGCGCACAGGCTTGGCAAGGGCTATGGTTCACAATCCGTCGATATTGATTCTTGACGAACCCACCACAGGCCTCGACCCTAACCAGATTCTCGAAATCCGCGAACTAATCAAAAATCTTGGACGGGAGAAGACTGTAATCCTTAGTACACACATTATGCAGGAGGCAGAGGCAGTGTGCTCGCGGGCGGTAATTATTAACAAGGGTAAGATTGTGGCCGACGACACTTTGCAAAACCTCCGTGCAGCAGGAAACTCGTCAACAGTTACCGTTGAATTTCTTTCGCAGCCATCAAAAGATACCATTATAACGGCTTTTGGTGAGGATAATGTGATTGAAAGCCAAAACGTTTGGCAGATAAAGTCGCCCGATGGTACCGACATCCGCGAACAGGTATTCGACTTTGCCGTTGCCAATAATCTTAAAATACTGACACTCAGTCAGAATAAGAATAGTTTAGAAAAAATTTTCAGAGATTTAACACAACAGGAGTAACAACGTAACGATAAAAAGTGTAACATTACAACTTTAAAAGATAAAAATAGTTTACCATGAGCGAAAACACAAATTCCCAGCCATCAATAGAATGGGACAAAATCGGTTTCGGCTATATCCGCACCGATTACAATGTAAGATGCTACCACAAAAACGGAAAGTGGGGCGAAATTGAAGTATCAAGCGACGAGAACATCTCGATGAACATTGCCGCCACCTGTCTCCACTACGGACAGGAGTCTTTCGAAGGTTTGAAAGCATACCGCGGCAAAGACGGCAAAGTTCGACTTTTCCGTCCTGATGAAAATGCAAAACGCATGCAGAGCACATCAAACGGCATTCTAATGCCCGAGATGCCTACCGATTTGTTTATCAAGATGACCGAGATGGTGGTAAAACTCAACGCTCGTTTTATTCCACCTTACGGCAACGGTGCAACCCTCTATATCCGTCCTTTGATGATTGGCGTTGGTCCCACAGTAGGTGTTAAACCCTCGTCGGAGTTCTGCTTCTTGATTTTTGTAACGCCCGTTGGTCCTTACTTCAAAGGCGGATTCGCAACCGGCGACTATATGATAACACGCTCTTACGACCGTTCGGCACCGCTCGGCACAGGTATCTACAAGGTGGGCGGCAACTATGCTGCAAGCCTCAAAGCCAACAAGATAGCCCACGACAACGGATTTATGAGCGAGTTCTATCTCGACGCTAAGGAGAAAAAATACATCGACGAATGTGGTGCAGCCAACTTCTTTGGTATCAAAAACAACACCTACATCACTCCTAAATCGTCGTCGATATTGCCCTCAATCACCAACAAGAGCCTTATGCAGTTGGCAGAATATATGGGAATGAAGACCGAACGCCGTCCTATACCTGAGGAAGAACTGCTTACCTTTGAAGAGGCAGGTGCTTGCGGCACAGCAGCTGTAATCAGCCCCATCCGCAAGATAGTTGACCTTGAAAACAACAAGGAGTACGTTATCTCAAAAGACGGACAGCCCGGTCCTATCAGCCGCAAGCTTTACGAAAAATACACAGCAATACAGTTTGGCGAATGCGAAGACCCATTTGGCTGGACTCGTGTAGTTGAAGGTATATAATTTTTGATTTCTCGCAAATCGACTAACAATAAAGCGGGCAGTTTGTCCGCTTTATTTATATAAAAAAAATATTATGAATACACGGGAAATAATAAAGACCTCGATTTTTGTGCTTGCAATTTTAGTGAGCATTGCGTCGTGGCTTTACACCAACTCTTTGGTAAACAAGCTAAAAGAGCGGGAACAACAAAATATATCGCTCTGGGCTGAGGCTATCAACGAAATTGAAAATGTGGACTTTGACGGCTCTGTAAGCCTGATTGTCTACCGTATTATTCAGGAAAACACTACAATTCCTGTAATAATGATGACCTCCGACAACCGTATGCACGCCCAAAACCTTGCGGTGGAAAACCCCGACGAGGATTTTCTGCAAAGCGAAATGGAGCGTATGCGCGAAAACCGTCCCCCACTGATAATTGAGTCGAGCCCGGGTAATCATGATATCCTTTACTTTGAAGATAGCACCATTTTAAAACAGTTGGAAACATATCCCATGATTCAACTTATTGTAGCCCTGATATTTATTGTGGTTGCTATTGTAGCTTTGCGGCTTTCTAACAAGTCGGACCAGAGCCTTATGATGGTAGGTATGAGCAAAGAGACCGCTCACCAATTGGGAACACCTATATCGTCGCTCTTGGCTTGGATTGAAATCTTGAAAATGCAGAATGCCCAACCTGAACTTATTGGTGAGGTGGAAAAAGACGTAAACAGACTTGTGAAAATTACCGACCGTTTCTCTAAAATAGGAAACAAACCAGAATTAAAACCCGAAAATGTAGGCGAAGCCCTTTCAAACGCTGTCAACTACTTGCGTTCGCGCACTTCTAAGAATGTTGAGTACGTTTTAAAGATTCCCGAGGGCAAAACCATCACCGCACCACTCAACCTTTCGCTGTTTGAATGGGTGATCGAAAACCTCTGCAAAAATGCTATTGATGCTATGCAAGGCTCTGGAACGCTTACTATTACACTTTTCGATACCGAAAAACACGCCAAGATAGAAATTACTGATACTGGCAAAGGAATGACCAAACGATATTTCAAAAGAATATTCCGGGCTGGCTTTACCACCAAGAAACACGGATGGGGACTCGGACTGTCGCTCGCTCAACGTATTGTAAACTCTTATCACAAAGGCGAAATCTACGTTCGCAATAGCGAAGTGGGCAAAGGAACAACATTCAGATTGAAATTCCCAAAGAAATAAAAAAGGCCTTACAGTATACTGCAAAGCCTTTTGTATATTTTTTTAAAAAAAAGTTAAAAAAAATTTTTTTAAATTGAAACTTTTATTATAGTGCGGCGTAAAAGATAATGTAAACAGAAGATAATAAAGCACATCGTCATAAAAAATACAAAAATATTTCATTTTAAAGTGTCGGAACTCTTTTCATAATAAGATTTAGGTTAAATTAGTAAGTAGAAAAGCGGAGTTGTGAAACTCCGCTTTTTTTGTGATGTGCTGTGTAGATTATTTATTAAGGTATGCGGCGGCAATTTTTTGAATATACTTGCCAATGATGTCGAATTCGAGGTTCACCTTGTCGCCAACTTTTATGTTGTGGAAGTTGGTGAGTTCGTAGGTGTAGGGGATGATGGCCACACGGAACTTGCCGTTTTCGCTGTTGCAGACCGTAAGACTTACTCCGTTGACAGCAACGGAACCTTTCTCTACAGTGATATTGCCTTGCGACGGGTCGTATTCTATTGTGTAATATGTGCTTCCGTCGGCATCTTCTATCTTGGTGCAAGTGCCTGTTTGGTCTACGTGACCTTGCACAATGTGTCCGTCAAGAAGGCTGTCGGGTTTCATACTGCGCTCAAGGTTTACCTCGTCGCCAATTTTGAGCAATCCGAGGTTTGAACGGTTGAGAGTCTCCTGCATAGCTGTTACCACGTAGCCCTCGGGGGTTTGACGTACAACTGTGAGACATACACCATTATGAGCAACACTTTGATCAATGGTAAGTTGTGCGCCAAAAGGACACGACACTGTAAAGTCGATGTTTTGCTGGTAGCGCTTGATGCCTGTGATTTTGCCTGTGGCTTCTACAATTCCTGAAAACATAATCTGCTGTTTTATTGATTATTTGGCTATTTTGTGATAAGCCGACAAGATACCTTCGATTACCGATGAAGAGAAACCGTTTTTCTCCATCTCGTTGAGCCCTCGGATTGTTGTTCCCGAAGGCGTGCAAACACGGTCGATAAGTGCCTCTGCGTGTGCGGAGTCTTTCATAAGGAGTTCCACCGTGCCTTTTACAGTCTGGTTTACAATCTCGGCTGCGGTGTCTGATTTGAAACCGATTTCGATGCCGCCTTCTACCATTGCACGCATAAAACGTAAAACGAACGCTATGCCGCTGCCTGTGAGGATGGTGGCTGCGTTGATTTTGTCCTCGTCGATGAGGATGGTCTTGCCCAGAATACCGAGAATCTGCATAGTTTTGTCAACAACTTCGTCGTCGGCGTCGTGACTTACGCAAGTGGTTGACTGATTGATGGCTGCCGCAATGTTGGGCATTATTCTGAAGACATTGATTTTTTGCGAGCAGTAGCCCTGAATCTGGTCGATGCTCAGTCCTGCAACGGGTGAAATCAATATCTGTCCTTTTTTCATATAGGGCGAAATCTCCTCGATAACGTCTTTGGCAATCCATGGCTTAACGCAGAGAAAAATAATCTCGCTGTTTTTTACCACGTCGGGGTTTTCGCGCGAAGCGTTGATACCGATAGCCCTAATTTTGTCTAAGTCGGCAAACGGGTCGGTGGCTGTTATGTTTAAGTTGTACTCTTTCTGTTTGTTGGCAAGACCTTTGGCTATAGAAAAGCCGAGGTTGCCGCATCCTATTACTGCTATGTTCATAATGTGTGTTGTTTATAATCGGGGTCAAATGTAGGAATTATTTTATTTATTGCCAACAATATTTCTTATTCTTTCCCAAAGTATCCAGACACATTTGCGAAAAAGTGTAGGGTGGGAGAGGAGAAACTTGTGGTTCAGAATTTTGATTTTTCTGTGGGGATAGATGCCGATGAGGACTTCAAGGTGTTTTAGAGCTTTGTCTGCATTGCCTTCTGCTATGTTTTCGGCAATGCTGTAGAGTAGTGTCTTAACCGATGATTCAATTCCTTTGTCGTTAGATAAGTTGTCTGTTTTGTTTGATATGTGATGGGTTAATTTAAGTCTTACTTTAAGTTGATTTATCTCCATTCGCCAATTGTCGGTGCTCATACTTCCCGAGTGAAAACGCACTCTTGCTGCGGCATTCTCGCCGGGTATGTAATAAAAGTTGCAATGTGATGATAGTCTCAACCAAAAATCCCAGTCTTCGTATGATGTGAGCGCTTCGTCAAAAGTGATGTTGAGTTCTTTGATGATTGAAAGCGGTGATAGGGGGGCGCAGCACGGAAACATATTCTTTTCGACAAGTAGGCTTGCAAACTTATCTTGTAATCCTTCTTTATAGCTATAATCTTGATACCAAGGATAATCGGGAGACTTGTCGTTGTAAAATTTTATGAAAGAACCAAATACTATGCTGTCACTGATTTGTGTATCTAAAAAAGCAGACAAGTGTTTTAAGTTGTTGGGCTCTAATAGGTCGTCGGCATCGAGAAAAATCACATATTTGCCTTTAGCTTTTTGTAATCCGAAATTCCTAGCCGAAGACAAGCCTCCGTTTGTTTTGTAGAAATAATGTATTCGGTTGTCGTTGATAGTGTATTTTTGAGCCACATCCTTTGTTGAGTCTGTTGAGCCATCGTCAACAATAATGCACTCCCAGTCGGATAGTGTCTGATCTATTACGCTCTTTATGGTTTCTGGAAGATATTGAGCGTAGTTGTAGGCAGGAATTATTACAGAAACGAGAGACATATTTATTTCCGCTTGAATAATTTATACTTAATCCACCTTGGTAAGGCGAGGATTTTTTCCCCGAGTTTGTAGTCGGTAGTGGTGCTGAAGTCGAATCTCTTGTTGTCGACATACGACATTATTTCTGCATAAACATCTTCCTTGCTTAGCCCTCGTCTTTCACAAGCGCGATATCTTGCCTGCCACGCCCAGTATTGTGCTTTGTATGAGTTGCGATTGTTTGATATGCTGTTGGAATTGATGCGGTAGTGGTAAAGGTAGTCGGGGATGCGGACAACACGACCCACTTCTTCCATAAGTAGAACAAGGTCGCGGTCGGTTACACGTTTCAGAGATATGTCTAAGCCTGGGGTTAGGTTGTATTTCTCACGGGAGAAAGCCGCAAAATGGTTGGGAGTAAAGCCAAACATGAGAATTTTGTCGTCGGGAACGTCTTCTGGGTAGATGTATTTACGCTCGTCAGACAAATCTTCGTTTGCGAGAAAGAAGTTGGTATAAACCATTGCCAGAGAGTCGTCTCTGAGAAACTGTTCCATTACTTTCTCCACGGTAGATTCTTCAATGAAGTCATCAGGGTCGGCAAAGGCGAAATATTTACCTGACGACAGTTCTATGTTTCTTTTTTTTGTGTACTCGCTGCCCATATTCCTATCGTTTTTGTACACTTTGATACGTGCATCTTGTCCGGCGTATTTCTGCACTTCTTCTAACGAGTTGTCTGTAGAGCCGTCGTCAATGAAAATCACTTCAAAGTTCTGGTATGTCTGCCCAATGATTCTCGGGAAAAAGTCACCGAAAAACCTGGCGTTGTTGTAGTTGGCTACAAGAATGGAGAATAGGGGAGTGGTGGACATTGGTGTTGTGTAGGTTGATGTTTCAGATATGTTATAATCCATAAAGTTCTTTTATCCAAGGAATGTAGTATTCGGAGGTGAATTTGTTGGCACCACGAATATTAAGATGTCTATGGTTGTAAAAATACACTGAATCGGAACATAATTCAAGAGTTGAGAAATCAGCGAATGGAATATTATTTAGGGTAGATAGCTGTTTGAAATAGTCGATAATCGTATCCCTGTTTGTTACTATTTTGTTAACCTTAATATGTTCTGGCGCGTATACCATGTTTAGTTGTATTTTGTTGTATCTACAAATATCGATAAACTCTTTGAGATATTCTTTTTCTTCGTTAGGGATTGATGCCTTAAACGGATTCACATTTTGTGTTGTTTCATCCCAACTGCGAGTTAGAACTACAAAACCCTTTCCTAAAACATTTGGGTTTCGATAGTATGTCCTGTGTCTGTTTTTGAAAATATCTGGAAGGTATTTTACATATCTTACCAACGGGATTAAATAATAATGTGTATAAAAACCTTTATAATCGTGGGTGTATTTGTATATGTTTTTATTGTAGAGCATATACGGGAACATCTGCCAAGGACAATAATGAATTTTTGCACCGTCGCAAGTCATCCAGTCGATTTCTAATGTAATGTATCGCGGTTTTTTTGTGCATATTCTGAGATGTTCTTTTAGCCTAAGCAATGATATTTCGATTCTTGATCCGCTTAATCCCATATTATATGCCGATAAGTTCAGCGAGTCTTCTATCATTTGGGGATTGAAATGGTTCATAGTACGGGAACTGCCAAATATGAGCATGTCAGCATTGATATTGTTGCTATATAAATCTTTCCAGCTCGAAAACTCAGCTCTTGGTTGTGCAATTTTCGAGATTAATATGTCGATAATAAGGCTTCCAGTATATAACAAAATGACAAATAGGAATAACCTTCTGATAAAAATCTTCATATTTTAAAACTGAAAATAAATAAATTCCTGTTTTTCTCCTAAACTGAGCACTATGGCTATGATAAACGCATAGTACATAGCCCAGCGTAGAGGAGTGGGTTTGTTTACAAGGAAACTCTCGATTGCATATTGGTTGCGGCGGCCGAGCCATTCTATGATTACAAATACTGCTGTTATCACTATGGTGTCGATATAAACATCTCTGAAACACAATAATAGTGACGCTGGGTGTGTGATGACATCGGTAACGCATTTGATTATAAGTCCGACGGTTTTTTCCATACTTTCGGCTCTAAAGAATATCCATGCGAAGGTGATTAGACCAAATGTGATGAGCATCTGAAATAATTCTTTGAAGGATGGAAAGAAACGGTCTTGGGCTACAGTGTCGAGATTTTTACGGTTGGTTTTGCGGAGTAGGAGAGGGAGGAAATAGAGCGCATTGAGAAGTCCCCAGAAAATGAATGTCCATCTTGCACCGTGCCAGAACCCGCTTACAAGGAATATAATAAAGGTGTTGCGTATAACTTTTGCGAGCGTGGTGCGGCTGCCTCCGAGCGGAATGTAGATATAGTCGCGAAACCAAGTGGTTAGCGAGATGTGCCATCTGCGCCAAAACTCCGCCACATCGCGGCTGAAATATGGGAAGTTGAAGTTGCGCATAAGACTGAACCCAAACAGTTTGGCTGTGCCGATGGCTATGTCGGAATATCCAGAGAAGTCGCAATAGATTTGAAAAGCAAACAATACTGAGCAGATAATCAAATCGCATCCTGGATAGTTGGCGTAGTCGGCAAAGAACGGGTTGACACATTTGGCGCAGCTGTCGGCTATTACCATCTTTTTAAATAATCCGTAGAGAATCTGCTTCATTCCGTCAACACCTTTGGCGTATTCGAATGTGCGCTCTTTGTAGAATTGCGGCAGCAGGTTTGTAGCCCTCTCGATAGGTCCGGCGACCAATTGCGGGAAGAAACTAACGTATGCGAGAAACGCCACAAAATCGTTGCAAGGTTCAAGTTTCTTGCGGTAAATATCGATAGTATAGCTTAGTGTCTGGAAAGTATAGAACGAAATACCCACTGGCAGCACTATCTCTAAGGTTGGTATAGAAAACTCTGTTCCGAATAACGAGAACGCCCTGGCGAAGTTGGATGCAAAAAAGTTGAAATACTTGAAGAATCCAAGCATTCCGAGGTTTACGCCAAGACTTACAAACAGCAGCCGACGGCGTTTCGTGGTGTCGTCGGATTTGCCTATGGCGCGACCTACAAAAAAGTCCACAATTGTGGAGAGAAAAATCAGTGCGAGAAACCTCGGATCCCACCAGCCGTAGAAAACGTAGCTGGCTATTACAAGGAATCCGTTTTGAAGTTTTCGGCTTTTGCCGAATGCAAACCAGTAGATGGCGAATACAATGGGCAGAAAGATGGCGAAGTCGATTGAATTGAAAAGCATTTTTTTATGTAGTTTTTATAATATCCATTCCGATACTTTATTTTTAAATTTCTCTGGATCAACGTAATAACTATTGTTGACCATCTCATCTCCAACAAAACAGTCGTAACTGATTTTCATTTTTGCGCAGAATAACGCATAGTGCCAGTATAGCTTTGCATTTGAATTGTGTATTTCAAGCACTTTAAGATTTGGATTGTTGGTAAATAGAAGGTTTGTCAGTCCCGCTCCATGGTATGAGACGAAGTAATCTGCGCCTCGTATTATTGCAATTTGTTCATCTAATGTATGGTTTTCAAAATAGATGGTTTCAAAACCGAAACTTTTCATTATGTTTTCTATCTCATCCGCATTGGAGGCTACTCTTGCCACGTTCTTGCGTCCGATGAAGATTTTTTTCTTGTTGCTAAGCGACTCGGTGGTAATCTGTTTGAATATGTTTATATGGTTTTCGGAAACAATTGTGCTGTTGCAAATATAGAATTCGTTGCAATGCACAATGCTCCTGTCGTAGTCGATGTAGTTCAGTTGTTTTAAGAGCGGATATTTGTCGGCGAACTGTTTAAAAAAACTTTTCTCTCTTATAGATTTGGGCATAAGCATTGGTAGCGACAGGTCAATTCCATGATCTTGCAGCATTAAAAGTTGCCCTATCAAATGCACAAGAAAGTGGTAGTAGTTGTTTGAAAAACCGTAAAAATCGTCAACCACTAGAATCTTGTCGAAATAGAGATGTCTTTTTAATCTGAATTTGAGGTTGAATGCGCTCGGAAGTGGATGCATAGGCCAGAAGCCCTTCCATTGCCAGTCGTTGTTAGGAACAGATGCCGGTATTATTTCGCCATTTTCGGTGAGGCCGCATAACCATTCGGGTTCGAAAAATGCTTTTTTAGTGTAATGGAATAGGTATGTTGGGTTTAAGTCGGTTGTTAAATGACTGAATATTGCCTTGGCAGTTTCGGATAGTGACGAAAGGTCGTTACATATCGGGTTCGTTGGAATATCTGCAAAAAAGATTTTTTCAGTTTCTGAATCTAAGAAACTGAAAGAATGCCGCTTGTCGTACCTGTTTTTTATATTGTTGTATATTTGTTTCAGCATTTTTGGGTTGTTACTTTTATTAATTCAGTGTTGTGGAGCAAGGCTGCAACCTCATCGAACGAACTAAATGCAGAGCCTATGATTTTGTCGGCGTTGGAAAGGATAATCATTTCAGCAAGCGCTTCTTTTATGCCTTTATGAGAGTCGCGAGATAAGGCGTTGTCTTTGATAATAATTCTTTCGCTGCCAAATACTATTCTAAGCAAAGTTTTAACATCGTAAGAATCGGTGGCAAGGTAGAATATGACGTCGGGGTTGATATTTATCTCATGGTTGATTATGTCGATGAATCCCTCGATGCGTGAATTTTCCATCGAAGCCACATTGTCACCCCGGCGGATATGGATGCCGATATATTTGGATGGAAGCTGTATTTGGGTCTGTATGGTTGTGATTTCTTCTTTTGGCTTGAATACAGAGTAGTCTTGTGTGGCTGTAACGCAAAAACATGTTGTTAAAAAAACTCTCTTATGCTTACAGAAGATGTTTTGCATAAAGTCATTGTCGCTCAATTGTTTTTCAAATTTTAATCCATGACTATAAAAAACATAATCGTAACCGTGTATTAATCCGTGTAGTTTGGAATAAGCCTTTTTAAGTAGACCGCTTTGTATTGTATCATAATATACAGGTTCTTTTGCAATGTTTTTTATCTCGATTCCGTCTATGGGTTCGAAAAGTTCTTCTAAATTGCAATTGAGAGCCCAGTTTTTTAACCATAACACTTCTACTTTGACTCCTTGTTTTGCTAAATGAGCAACGCTGGCTATTACCCTCATACGATTGGCTAGTCCGTCTCGTAGAAGTAGGGTGAGTTTTTGTAGTTTCATTATTCTGCTATTGTACTCTATTGTGTTCGACATAAATGAGCCTTAATTATATTCCAGTATTTTCTGATTCCGCTACTTTGTTTGCGGTATTCATTGAGTTCGTCGAGCCAGCTGGCGTTCCAGAGGTGTACGGCTGCACTGTTGTTGGTGAGGTGTGGCTTGTAATTAAAGTTTCCTTCAACTGTGGCTTCCATTGGTAAAGGATAGAATACGTCGGGTGGATATATCTTTGGACGTTGACTAGGTTCCATTTCATTTATTATTTTGGTGAGGTTCTGTGGAATGGATAGCTTTTGAAGATTGTTAATGTCAAATACCAAAGAATCGTATAGTTCCATGGCTTTTTTTATGAAACAACTACCAGCGTCTATTCCAATTATACCGGCTGAAATGGTGGTCGCGTTTTCTTTTCCAATAAATTCAGTCTCTAGAAAAATATCCAAGTTTTTTAGCACTAACATATCTGTATCCATGTAGACACCACCATATTGGTTTAATGCCCAAATCCTCACATAGTCAGATGCAAAGGCATATTTTTTTGTTTCGATGGCGGCTTTTACAAACGGAACGTCAATAGGAGAGTTTTGCTCGTGCCAAAACATCAATTTGTAATCCGGAAGGTTTTTCTTCCACGACTGGATACATTTCTTGTCGGTTTTAGACATCTGTTTCGGGCCGAACCAACAATAGTGGATTATCTTGGGTATCATTGATTTTTATCTTTATTTTAATATGTACTCTTGTTTATAGAGTCATTGTTGGAGCGTGTTTTGAGATTCCAGTTGTCGGTATAAATGAGGTCTATTCCTTTGCCAAGATGTTCTTTGAAAAATGTTTCAGAGTTGCTACTGTATAATGCTATTTTGCATTTGAGAAGGCGTTTTAATGTTCTGAGACTCTTTATGTTGCTCTCTGAATCAACGCAAACCCAATCGATCTTGGTTCTTGTTTCCCTTTGTTGAGCAAATATCAATCGTATACTCTTATAATTGAAATGCCATATTGACATCATTGGAGTGTATCCACATTCTTTCAGTCTGATATAATCGGATAAACTAAAAGCCTCTACCATTACATTGTTCCTATTATCAAGAAAATAACTGTTGAGTATGTCAGGGTTGGAAATTTTGTCGGTTACTATTACAAATGGATGTTCTTTTTGAATCGATATTACATCGTTTAATGTCAAAGGTGTGAGTTTGCCCAGTATTTTTTGTTGTTGAAATTCTTGTAGCGACATCGGTTCGTTGTCAATGGCGATGGATGCGAGAGTTTTGAAGTGTTGCCAATCGTGAAGACAAACTACTGCGTTGTCGGATGTGAGTGCTAAATCTACTTCAATATATTTGTATCCGTTTTTGAGTGATTGTAACAACCCTTCTTTGCAATTCAAGTACTTTTGCCCATCAATTGATCCGCCGGCGTGGGCTATGAAATAATCGGGTGATGATAATATGTCGTCCATTTTATATTAATTATTCATTAACAAACGCCTTTTCCCTGTCCGTTTGCTGCAAATTTTATAATTTTGCCCGAAGTAATTGATTATTATAAAATACAATAAATTATGGCAAAAAAAGCACTCCTTATGATTCTCGACGGTTGGGGAATCGGAAACAAGGGCAAGGGCGACGTTATCTACCAGACCCCTACACCCTATATGGATTATCTTAACAACACTTACCCCCATTCGCAACTGCTCGCAAGCGGCGAAAACGTTGGCTTGCCCGACGGTCAGATGGGAAACTCTGAGGTAGGTCACCTCAATATCGGTGGCGGTAGAATTGTTTACCAAGACCTCGTAAAAATTAATCGCGCTTGCAAAGACAACAGCATTCTTGAAAACCCAGAAATCAAGTCGGCTTACGGCTACGCCAAACAAAACGGCAAGAGTGTTCACCTTATGGGCTTGACCTCTACTGGCGGCGTTCACTCTTCGCTCGACCACCTTTTTAAACTCGTTGACATTGCCAAAGAGTACGGCATCAAAAATACTTTCGTTCACTGCTTTATGGACGGACGTGATACCGACCCCAAGAGCGGCAAAGGCTTTATCGCCGACCTTCAGAAACATATCGACACAATCGGCAACGGATATATCGCCTCTATTATCGGACGTTTCTATGCTATGGACCGCGACAAACGTTGGGATCGTATCAAGGTGGCTTACGACCAGCTTATCGAAGGCAAAGGCCGCAAGGTTGCGAATATGGTAGACGGCGTTCAGAGCTGCTACGATTCGCACACCGAGGAGCACAAAAATACCGACGAATTTATGGAGCCGCTCGTTAACTCTAACGTTGACGGCACTATCAAAGAGGGCGATGTGGTTATTTTCTTCAACTATCGCAACGACCGCGCTAAGGAACTTACCATCGTGCTCACCCAGCAGGATATGCCTGAGCAGGGTATGAAGACCATCCCCGGTCTGCAATATTACTGTATGACCCCCTACGATGCTTCGTTTAAGGGTGTTCATATTCTTTTCCCCAAGGAGAATGTTACCAACACTCTCGGTGAATATATTTCGAGCAAAGGACTTAAACAACTTCATACTGCTGAGACAGAAAAGTACGCACACGTTACATTCTTCTTTAACGGTGGTCGCGAAGCCCCCTACGAAGGCGAGGATCGTATCCTCGTAGCATCTCCCAAAGTTGCCACCTACGACCTCAAACCTGAAATGTCGGCTTTTGAGGTTAAGGACAAACTCGTGGAGGCTATCAAAAAGAATTATTACGACTGGATTGTTGTAAACTTTGCCAATGGCGATATGGTTGGTCACACCGGCGTTTACAGCGCTATCGAAAAGGCAGTTAAAGCCATCGACCAATGTGTTAACGAAGTGGTTGAGGCTGCCAAGGCTACCGATTATGAAACCATTATCATTGCCGACCACGGCAACGCTGATAATGCGATTAACCCCGACGGAACACCCAACACAGCCCATTCGCTCAATCCCGTTCCGTTTATCTACGTTACCGAAAACAAGAACGCCAAGGTAAAAGATGGTATTCTTGCCGACGTAGCACCCTCTATTCTCCACATTATGGGTCTTGAACAACCCAAGGAGATGACAGGTAAGTGCTTGATTGAGGACTAACATTTATTGTTACTTATAATATAAGGCGTGCCTAATGGTGCGCCTTAATTCTTTTATCTTAAACAGCGATTCTTTGTAAAATAATGAGATTCTGACAACCTTAGATTATTTGCCTTTTATAATTTGTACTATTTTTCTCAAGGTGTATCTGTGAAATAAAAATCTTGGGTTACACCATAAAAATCTTACAAGAGTTCGGAAATCCGACTCGTTGGGATATCCTATTTTGTATCCTATAAAAAAATCATTTTTCTTGTCGTAAGGAAACTCCTTCTGTTTTAATGCCCATTTAAATAGTGAGTATCCTAGTTCTACTTGCAACTTGTTGCGTAGGTCATCGCATTTGATAACACTGTTGGTTGTATGAATATGGTAGAATGCAATGGGTTTGTTATTTTGATTGCTCACCAACTTACATTTAGCTGCCATACGTATCCACATGTGAGTGTCTTGCATCACCACGAATTGTTCGTCAAAAAGACCTGTCTTGGTGAAGATTGATTTTCTAACAGTGAGTGTGTTTGTCTGAAAAAATCCATGCCCACCCAATAGCAGTTTTTTATATAGGAGTTCGGGCTGAGTTTCTGTATCTATCTTAATGATGTTGCTGTCGAAGCGTTTTTCAAATTCTGTTTTTGATTGTGGTGTTTCAAATTTGGTTTCTACAATTCCATATATGCCGTCGATGCTGTTGTCGTTTTCAAACATTTTTTTTTCGTTTTCAAACCTGCATTCCGTGTATTCATCGTCGCTGTCGAGAAAAGCAACAAAGTCAAACTTCGCATTACGTATCCCCAGATTCCTGCTTGCCGAGCGTCCGTGGTTCTTTTTGTCAGGGTGTTGAAGCAGTACTATTTTTGATGAGGCTTCTTTCAAACCGCATAAAATAGAATACGAATCGTCTGTGCTGCCGTCATCAATGCATATTATTTCTCCAACTTCGGTAAGCCCAATGCATGAATTGACAGCCCGTGAGATATATTTGGCGGAGTTGTAGATTGGGATGATGACGGAAACTTCGAACGGGTTCATAATTATTTTAATATCATTTGAATTATCTTGTGATATATGGCTGGGCAAAAGAATAAAATCGGATGCTTGGCTAATATCTTCGTTAGAAAACGTGATTCAGAATAGACTTTGGGATATATTTTACAATTATGATTTATGGCTAATAACAACTCGTTTTTGTTGTTGTAAGCTATACGAGGAGAAAAAAGTATTTTCCTTAACAGTTTGTTGAAAATATATTTGTACGACTCTTCGTAGAGATGAGCGTTAGTATTCTTAGTGTTATTGTCGTGAAGATCAACAATGCAAAGGACATTATTGATACTCCCAGAGAGAATTTTAGCGTATGCAGATAATCTGAGCCACAGATCAGTATCTTCGGCAACTTTAAGTTTTGGGTCAAAGTATCCAACGGTTTTGAATACATCTTTTCTTATGGTGATGGTAGGAGTACAGAATAGACCCTTGTCTTGCCAAAGCAACGCTTTAAATAGTTTTTCTGGTTCTATAATTTGTTTTATAGTATAAAGAGTGTTATCATTAGTAGTAGTGTTGTGATAATTGGCCGCTCCGTAAACTCCGTCAAATATGCCGATGTCTTCAGACAACTTGATTTCGAAATCAAACCGATTTGGCAAGTAGTAGTCGTCGGAGTCGAGAAATGCGATATATGCAGATTTGGCGCTTGCTATTCCTAAGTTTCTAGATACCGACACTCCTTTGTTTTTGTGTCCTGGATGTGATAATACTCTTATTTTGGGATAAATTGAAGATAGATGCTGACAAATGCTGAAACTGGAATCTGTTGATCCATCGTCGATTACGATAATCTCCTTTACGCATTCTAATGTAACAGCCGACATAATAGCGCGTTCGATAAATTTTTCGCGATTGAAAACAGGTATTATCACCGAAACCTCGAATGCCATTGTAATTATGCTTTTTGTTTGACGATAAGTCGCTTGACCCAACCAAAAAAATATCTTGGATATTTAATGGAATTGGATAGAAATTCATAAAGATGGTAAAGTTTAGGAGAGTGTTCTTTATAATACATCGATTTGAAATACTTATGTTTGATACACTCGTCCTCTTTGTTTTTTAGGTCATTATTGAGACAGCTGATGCCATCTCTATGAAATTTAGATATAATTATGTCTGTTTTCTTGAAAGAACAACCTATTTGAAAAACTTTTGAAAAGAATTCCCTGTCGGCAGCAATTATCATTTTTTCGTTGAACATATATTGCTGTTGAACAGACGTTTTGATAAAACATGACGCATGTGTCAAATGGTAATAGTAATAAAGGTCGTATGCGGTGAATTCTGGGGTTGTTGTTATGATTTGATTTTCGTTTTTATAGATATGGCAAGAATCTCCGTATACAATATCAAAGTCTAATCCTTTATGAAATACATTTTTCAAAACATTGTTGTCATAAAACTCGTCGCCGCCGTTCATAAAGTTGATGTACTCGCCTGTTGCGTGTTTGATTCCCTTGTTCATAGCATTGTAAATGCCTTTATCTGGCTCGGAGATGAGGATATCGATTCTTGAGGAGTATTCTTTCAGTATGTCGAGAGTGCCGTCGGTTGATGCACCGTCTACCACTATCCATTGAAAGTCTTGGAAGGTTTGGTTCACAATGCTCTCACATGTACGCTTGATGGTGGAGGCGATGTTGAGGCAGACGGTGATGATGGTGAATGTGGGCATTGGGTTAATATTTTTGTACGAGTTTAATTACGTGTGTTGTGATAGTCGTCTATAACGTTTTGATATACATTGAATAAATCTCTTGCTGATTTTTCCCACGAGTATTGTTCTAACCTTTTATTTTGTTTGTCGATTAATTGTTGTTTATCATTTGTTGATGATAAATAGAATTTTTCAAATACTTCTGCAAAATTGCTATCTCCGTTTTGGTTTAAATTGAAATAGATGGCTGCTTCGTTTGCTATTTCGGGAAAACAACTTGCATAATTTAATAAAACGGGACAATGCGCTTGGTAAGCCTCTAATATAGGTATTCCAAACCCTTCGTATTCTGATGTGTATACAAAGCATATTGCGTTGTGGTATAAATGGAAGAGTTCGTCATCGTTTTTTGCAAATAGATGTATAAACTTGTCTTGTATTTTTAATTGAGTTAAATATTCTATTTCCTTTTGGTTAAATGGTTTTCCTGTGCATACCACTTTTATGTGGTTGAATCTCTCTAATACAGTTTTGACCGATTTAATCCATGGAATAAAATTTTTATATATGTCTCTTTCTCCAATATATAGTATATATGGGTAAGAGATGATTTTGTCTTGTATTATTTTTGGCTTTATTGCATGATTGGTCGCGTGATAAATCACAAATATTTTGTTTTCTGCTATATTGAGAATATTAATAATATCTTCTTTCGTTTTGTTGCTAACTGCAATTATTGCGGATGCTAATGGTGCTAGTGTTTTTTTCTTTTTTATTTGAAAATCATTCTTTGTGTCAAAATACTGAGGATATTTCTCAGGTATCATATCGTGGATGGTTAATACGAAAGGTTTGTTGTTTAAATAATCTAAAAAATAATCATCATAATAAGTAGGATGAAACACATCAAAATCACCTTCTTGAATTAATTTAATACTTATTTGTTGGTTTGTTGTGTCCCAATAATTTATTTTTTTAATTTTATTAACCAAATCAAATAATCTTCTTTTTGTTGGAAATTCTCCTTTTTTTATAAAATTATTATAATAATCACCTTTGCGTGGATAACCTAAATTGTTTAAATAAACGTTATTAGTTTCATATAATCCAATTTTGGGAGATAAAGCAGGAGGAAAATGATTGATTAATTCAGAAAAACATCGAGAAATGCCTCCGAAATTTTGACGGTCAAAGATTTGTGAATCGTATAATACCTTCATTTGTTTATAAATGTAAGTACTTTCCTTTTTATCCATCCTGCTATATATCGAGGATGGGTTAATGCCATAATAATATGTGCTCTTTTTTCTTTTTTTTCGTTTTTAATAATATTTCTATCATAGAATTTTTTAAATTTTTTTTCTAATGTACTATTAATTAAAGGTTTAGTGGGGAGATTGATTTTATATTTGTTCTTATTATACAATTTGTACGTTATTTCTGATGCATCTGTTTTACCACAATGGACTCCAGTTCCATCTAAACCTATGTTGTTTACTAAAGAATAAACTGGTCGTAAACAATAGGCATCGTGTTTAAACATGCAAAATTCCCATCTTATAGCCCATGAATCTATTTTGCCTTCCATTTGGCTCTTAAGCATTGGTGTTACATCGGAGCCTATTCTGTTGAATTTTTGTATTTCAGATTCGTTTTTTATGAAATCGTTATATCCTTTTACAGTCCAATCGGCGAATTCCCATTTGTTTAGCCAAGTTCCCCAACCCCAAGAGCATGAACGGTGGACTAAGTAATAATCCTGAGTGTACCAAAAAGGGATTTTTATCTTAACATTATGACCACCTATCATAAATATATTATTTATGTTTTCATATTTATTCAATGCATCATTCATAAATGTTAAGAACCATTGGTTTGTTTCCAAGTCGTCTTCAAGTACTATTATTTTGCCATATTGCTTGAGAATTTGTGTAACACCATCTATAATTGAATTTGCAAGGCCTTTGTTATATTGCGATTCTTGTATTGTAATACTTTTGAATCCACTAATCGTTTTGATAAGATTTCTTACCTGATTAACCTCTTTTTCTGCTAACTCATTTTTTGGACCATCTGAGAATATAAATAAATCGCTCTGTTGCGCTTGGTGATTGCGCTTTAACGATTCGATAACTTGTTTAGTATGCTCAGGTCTGTTATAAACAAATAGAACGATTGGTGCAAGAGTGTTCATACTTATTATTGAAAATTATATTTGGCTTTTTGGGGGCGTTAGTGTCGTTTTTTTGATTAACAAAACCGATAAAAGTTTTCTTTTTTACTGTATATTTTTAAGCAGATTTTGATGAAGGATATGATTTTTTTGAATTCTTTCCTAATCAATAACGTGTGAATTATTTTTTTTAAAATACTCCGCGTGGAATTATTTAAATCATGTGAGGCAATTTTGTCGAAAACTAATTTGTTAATATAGTTTTGGAATACTTTTTTTATGGTTTTATCATTTTGATTATGGTAGTATAACTCCTCATAGACCCAAAAGTTGGTAATACTTTTTTGCAATTGAGATAGATTACCCCATATTCCTCCGTCGTTTATTCGATAAACAGCTCCCGTAAATGGTAAGCAATAACCATTTCCTTGTGATAATAGATGATAGTTGAGATGTACATCTCTAGTGTGTTTATATTTTTGGAGAGTGTTTATGTCGATGCAATTTTTCCTGTACATTAATGTCATAGTTTTTGTACACCAACATTTTAGATAATTAATCTCTGTTGTTATTGTAAAACCTTCACCTTCTTTGGAAAACATTGAATCATAGTCATCGTCTTCCCATCGGTTCTCGTTTTGATAGTATTTCTTGTATCTGTGACTGCATAGGCTAAAATCTAGATGTTTTTCCAAAAAATCCACTTGTATCTGTAATTTGTTTTCATCAGTCCAGTAGTCGTCGCCTTCGCACATAGCGATATATTTGCATTTGTCTAGCCATTCTGTATAATAGGAGTCTTTACTTTTTTTAATTGAATAATGATTATATTTTAGAAAAAATACTGCAAAATAACATTTTTCGTTTGTTTTGTGTTTTCCTAAGTGAAATATGTAATTATCAGTTTCTTTTTCGTTTAATTGAGTAAAATGCTCTTGAAAATAGTTTTTGATAGTATCCTGTTCGCCATCGGTGCTGCAATCGTCCATAATGATACAGATAAACGGGAACGATGTCTTTTGCATACAAAAACCGTTCATTGCATCTTCGATGAATGCTTTTTGGTTGTAGGTCATACATTTTACTAAGAGCATAATACTATCTGGTAATGCCATTGGTGTGTTACTAAATAATGATTGTGTAGATGGTTAATTAAGTCTTTATATTTTTTTTATCATATAGAATCCTTTTGGAGATTTTTCAAATGTAGTATTAAAACCATTTTTTTTGTAAAAGTTAATTGCAATATAGTTGTTTTCGTGAACTTCTAGCTTAATCTTTTCCATACCGTATTGTTTAGATAATTCACATACTTTATTCATCATAAAGGTACCAACACCCTGATTCGAGTATTCTTTTTTTACTGCGAAGAAGGATATGTATGCAATTTTAGTTAATAGGTCGTTAGCATAAAAAGCAGAAAAGGCTGTAATTGTGTTGTTTTTTTTAATAATTAATACCTTCCCATTTTTGAAGAATTTGTCGGCCATTTTTAATCTATACTCGCTACTTGTTCCTAATAGGGGTAATTCTTCTTTAAACGCGTATAATATATCTGCAATTATACTTATATTATTGATTAATGATATTGTCATTTGTATGGTTGGTTCTATTGTTGTTCTTTGTTATTATGTTAAGTGTTAGGCTAAGTTGATAATGTAATACTTATACGCATTATTTAATGTTTCTATGGCTTCTGTGTAATTGTTAAATTTTACTATAGCTACACCAATGGCTGTATTAGAGCCATTGTATGGATATATTATGTCTCCTTCATTTTTGTAAATATGATATTCGATTATTTTATTTTCTAATTCTTTCTTAAACGTAATTCCTTTATATATTCCTGTTTGATTTGAATGCAAGATTAAGTTAGCAAAGTAGCCTTGTTTAATTGTTTTATGATATGTGATTTTTCCTCCTAATGCTACGTTTACTGAATTTTTTGCAAAATCAAAGTTAGTTGCGTAATGGATAGTATCTGGTGTAAAATGTCCTCCATTTCTTGGACCTATTTCTATTATGTATGGTATCCCAGTTTCTTTCTCGATGCGTATTTCAATATTAAGACCTCCGTTTTTGAATCCACTTAATTGAATAAATTCTTGTATTTGATTTTCTATGTGAGAAATAACTTTTTCATTTGATTTTGATGGCCAAATTGTGTAACATGGCACTAACTTATTGATGGAATCATCAAAATTTTGATCTCCTAGATACATCATAATTAGGTTCCCATTTTCTACAAAGGCGTCACCATGTAATTGATTCCCTTCTATTATTTTTTCAACAATAATTTCTTTTTTTCTAGAATATTCAATAGCATTGTTGTAAATCGTTTTAAGATTGATATCACGATTGATAATTATAGATATACCTTTGCTCCCCGAGGAATCTACTGGTTTTATAATGACAGGATAATTTATTTTATTTATGTACGATTTAAAACTATCATAATCATTAAAACTGTGGTTTTCAGGGGTTGGAAAATGATTGTTGTACAAAAATTGTCTGAAAAGCGTCTTGTTTGACATCATATTTACAACAGAATACTTGTTGCCTGGTAATCCTATTTGTTCACTAACAAATGCTGCTGTTGGTGCAGCTGGATCAGAGGCATACGCTAGTATACCATCTATATTTTTTTGTCGTGCTAATTGAAGTATTCCTTCCTTATCTGTAGTAGAAATATTAAAATATTCATCTGCGAATTTGTGTCCTATATTATTGGGTAGATAATCTGCAGTTATTACATAATAACCTTGGGATTTTGCACTTTGAATAACAGGTACTTGCATTAATGTTCCACCAAGTATAAGTATTGTCTTTTTTTTCATATTGTTGTTAAATGTCTATTTTAATAGTGTGGATTTATCTTCTCCTCAATATACTCCATTACTGGTTTTTCTATCACTCTTTTTCTTATTACATCAATAATGATACATATCGAAAAAATGCCTATTACAGAAAGAATTGCATGTATAAATACATATGGTGTTCCAAACCAGTATACGTTGTTTAAGGTTTCTTTCCATAACCATTGTCGCATTGCATCGCTGTTTGCATGTATCAATAGTACACCAAATGTGGAACTGCCTATCAGATTGATTAGTTTGTTTGGTTTTATGTTAATATTTTTGAAAAACATAAAACTTGATATTCCTATAAGTAATGCAAAAATTGCATTACAGTCAGATACAAATTGATATGCATTTTCGCCGTTGGAATAGTAGATAGACCTTAGTATGGTGGCAGTTGCCAAAAGTAATAATCCTAATGTTAACAAACACCAAGTTTTTGTATTGTTATATACTTTTGTAGGATAAAATCTTATGTAAGAAGCGATTATAAATAAAACTGCAAACCAAATTACATAATTATATCTTACAATATGTCCGGGTATTTGATAAAGAATAGTGTATGTAAATACACATAGTATTATTAAATACAAATGTTGTTTCTTGTTTAGATTTTTAACTAAAATGTTGAGAAATGGAATTGTGAGATAAAATATTAAAAAACAACCCACAAAATTGTCTGCTATGTTTTGTATTGGAAATAATGCGTGAACAAAATTATGGAAAGAAAAATCGTAATATCCATAAACTAAGAAAACTATATAGAAAATGAGTTTGTAAAAGACAATTTCAAATAATAGTTTTATAAATTTGATAATAGAAATGTCTGCCTTGCACATAAAATAACCAGTAATCATTACAAAGCAGTTGATGGCAGTTTTACCCCATGCACCAAATATGTACATAAAAATAGACCTAATGGCTGTTGGTTGATAATTTATTACGCCATAAGTCAACCCTGAATTTACGACATAATGGTGTGCTACTATTAGTAGCATGACTATTATTCTGTATAATTCAATGTTTGATGATCGTTGTTGTTTTATTTCCATTATAATATACACTCAATCACCCTCTCCACGTCCACATCACTCATTCCTGCGTACATTGGCAGGCATATCACACTTTCTGCCATTTTGTGGGCAACGGGTAGATTCTCTGCTTTGGCTGATTCGAGGCCTCGGTAGGTGGAAAACTCGCTGATGAGCGGATAAAAATATCTGCGTCCGAATATGTCGTGAGTTTTCATCTTTGCATAAAGTTCGTCGCGTGAGATGCCGAATTTTTTAGAATCAATGAAGATAGGAAAGTACGAATAATTATGCTTTACTCCTGGTATATCATCGAAAAATGTTATGCCCTCCACATTGCGCAGTGCGTTGCGGTATTTTATTGCTGTTTGATGACGTGATTCGATGGCTTTGTCCACTTGCTTTAAATTGATGAGTCCGTATGCCGCTCTGATTTCGTCCATCTTTGAGTTGATGCCAGGTGCTATTACTTCGGTTTCGCCAGCGAACCCGAAATTTTTTAGGTAGTCGATGCGTTTTTTGGTTTTTTCGTCGTGCATTACCATTGCACCTCCTTCTATGGTGTTGAAAACCTTTGTGGCGTGAAAACTCAGCGTAGATATGTCGCCTTCGTTTAATATGCTTTTGCCATTAACTTCAACTCCGAAGGCATGCGCTGCGTCGTAAATCACTTTTAAACCGTACTTGTCGGCAATGTCCTGTATTTCTTTGGTTTTGCAGGGGTTGCCGTAAACGTGCACTGGCATTATGGCTGTGGTTTTGGGAGTGATGGCGGCTTCAATTTTAGATGGGTCTATGTTGCCTGTTTCGGGTTCGATATCCACGAAGACTGGTTTGATGCCGTTCCACCAAAGTGCGTGAGTGGTGGCTACAAAACTATATGGGGTAGTGATTACTTCGCCTGTTATTCTCAATGCTTGAAGTGCCGTTATCAGCGGTAGGGTTCCGTTAGTAAAAAGACTTATGTATGGTACTTTAAGATATTCTGCAAGTGATATTTCTAATTGCTTGTGATATTGCCCGTTGTTGGTGATCCATTTTTTTGCCCAAATATCTTCAAGATATTTCTCAAACTCGTTTAGGTCGGGTAGGAGGGGAGATGTTACGTAAATGGTGTCCATAATGAGATTATATCATAAAGGTTTATTCGTATTGAACAGGAATAAATCCTATAGGTCGAACCGCACCTGTCCATTTGCCGTGCCATCCTGATTTGTTGCGGTCTTCGGCTATTTCAAATCCGCAAGCCTCTTTGTGAAAAAACTGGCAGGTAGACTGTGAGACAAACATATTGCCTACAGAATAAATTCCGTCGTTCATCAAATTACCTGGTACGTGAAATACTGCTTTGTGCAGACCATTGCCCAATGGTTTGTTTTCTGTGCTGATGTTGAACACACAATTACCGGCGGCATCGTATAGGTGCATTGACACGTTGATCGGAAAACCTTCCTTCTCGCACCAGAATTCGGTGACTATATCAAACGGCATTTTTACAGTCAATCTATCGCCTTCGAACTCAATGCCAGCGTATTTTACTTTGATGCCGTTTTCGCCAGGTGCGTTTTCCAAACTCCACGTCTTTCTAATTTCTTCGGATTGTGAATTTTGTGCCTGGTAGGTCGCAACTATTTCGTTAACGTCGCCCACTTCCTGAATTTGTCCATTCTTCATCAGCACTCCTGTTTTGCACAAGTTTTTGATGCTGGTCATATTATGGCTCACAAACAGCACGGTGCGGCCTTCGCCTTTGCTGATGTCTTGCATTTTGCCGATGGCGCGTTTTTGAAATTCGGCGTCGCCTACGGCGAGCACTTCGTCGACGATGAGGATTTCGGGCTCGAGGTGGGCTGCTATGGCAAAGCCGAGGCGGACTCGCATGCCCGACGAGTAGCGTTTGATGGGGGTGTCGATGTAACGGGCTATGCCGGCAAAGTCGATGATGTCGTCGAGCTTGGAGCGGATTTCGTGCTTTGTCATTCCGAGGATAGCGCCGTTGAGAAATATGTTTTCGCGTCCGGTGAGTTCCTGATGCATACCTGTGCCTACTTCTAAGAGCGAGGCTATGCGTCCGCGGATTTTTACAATGCCGGTGGTGGGTGTGGTTATCTTGGATAGGATTTTTAGCAAGGTGGATTTGCCTGCACCGTTTTTGCCTATGATGCCAACTATGTCGCCTTGGTTGACGGTGAGGTTGATGTCTTTGAGTGCCCAAACGAGGTCGGTGTCTGCGTCGGAGTCGGCAAGATTGTTGGTGGCTCCAACCACAGAGTTTACAGGAGGCTTGCCACGCAGTCGGGCAAAGAAGTTGAGCACCTCGTCGCGGAATGTGTCGGCACCGTAGAATCCGAGTTTGTAGAGCTTTGAAACGTTTTCTATTTTTATAACTGGCATCATTGCAGTTCTATGATATTATTTTTAATTTTGCGTTTTGGTTGTTTTGCTTTTGCAAATATAATGTTTTTATGGATAAACCGCACGTGGCCGTTGTAATGAGCACTTATAATGGCGAAAAATATATTAAAGAGCAGATAGATAGTATTTTGATGCAAGAAGGTGTCACCGTGAGATTATATGTTCGTGACGATGGATCTTCTGATAAAACTTGCTGTATCATCAACAATTACCACGACGATAGAATTGTTTTAATCAACGATTGTGAGAATATTGGCATCGGACGGAGTTTTTTTACCGCCTTGTTTTATGCCCTTGATAATGATTTGGAAGCAGATTATTTTGCGTTTTCCGACCAAGATGATATATGGCTGAAAAACAAGCTTTTGACTTCGGTGGATTCTATCAAGGGTATTGATGCTCCTGCTCTGTATTGTTCCAATTATATGATTTTAAAAGATGGTGTAAATGAAGGTTTGTTTCTCAAAGATATTCAATCGCTTGACTATGCTTTGAATGTTATCAACAAGAATACTATCTACGGCTGTACTATGTGTTTTAATCGTGCTTTGGCTCAAACCATTTCGCAGATTCCTTTGCCGGGTCTTGATATTTTGAATACAAGATACCACGATACTTGGACTTGCCTTGTGGCAATTGCTTGTGCCACAATTAAATACGATCAGTTGAGCGGTATTCTCCACCGTATTCACTTTAAAAACGTCCACGGTGAGGGAGAGCCTTCTCTTTGGGTTAAGTTGTGGCGAACTATATGTCTGTTTGTTAGTAAGTTTTTTAATCTGTTAACCTTTCGCACCACTTTTAAAGAATTTAAAACCGATATTGTTAATTATTGCTACCGAATAGGAGTGGGCTATGTAAAACGCACTTCTGATTATTTCTTGAAATCTTTAAGCTTTTATCAAAAATCAGATTTGGCATATATCAAGATGTTGGCCAATTATCGCAACAGCATTAAAGATAGGTTTACCTTAATCAAAAACGCATCATTTTGTAAGCGTAAAGACGAGAGCAAGATGTTTTTTATATTCAAGGTGTTAACTAATATGATATAGCTATTGTGCCACCTTGTTTCTGATTTTTGGATTTTTTGTTGCTTTCCTGTCCAAGATATCGTAAAGCCAGTACATCCTTAGCGATAGTATTATATATCTGATTTTTAGCAGCCAGTTGAAATCCCTGTTGAATATCACGCCTCCTTTGATTTTGGGATAGCGGTATTGTTGATATTCTTTGTTGAGTTGATTGGTTCGTACTATTGTTTGGTAATTTAAATTGTGAAATAGTTTGAGGGTTGATGCATATTTTTCGTTGAGGGAGTTATCTTTTATATAGTTGAGAATAATGTCGAAATTGTGTTTTGCGAGGATGAGGTTTTTGATTTTTTGCTCAATATGCACCGCATTTGTCATCGACGAAGAACCTATAATGTAATGGTAAAACGGAACGTGTAGATATCCAACGCTTTTGGCACGATGGAATAGCTGAGTGGTGAATACCAAATCTTCGTACAAACTGGTTTGCGGTATTTTAATATTGCTGTACAAATCTCGTTTGGCAAGTGTTCCCACAAGGTTGTGCAAGCAAGTGTTGCTGAATATGTTTTTGAAAATGTACTCTTTGCTTTGTGGATTTTGCGAAAAGTAGCTTAAGATGTTTGTGTGTCCTTGTTCGGTTTTGAAAAGGTCGCAAGTGATTATGTCATATTTGTTTTTAGTGGCGTTTTGGTAGAGAGTGCCGTACATTTCTTTGTCAACCCAGTCGTCGGAATCGCAATGTCCAATGTATTCGCCTGTAGAGTTTTCGATTCCCGTTTTGCGCGCCTGAGGAAGCCCTTTGTTGTTTTCGTGGCGGATTATTTTTGCTTGTGGTTGGCGTTGTGGGTATTCTTCGATTACTTTTTGCAATATCTCTATAGACTTATCAGGGGTGCAATCGTCAACAAATATGAACTCAATATCGTTGAGAGTTTGCTCAAATAGACTTCTAGCGCAGCTTTCAATGTATTGCTCTACACCGTAGATTGGTATTATTATTGAGACTGCTGGCATAACGCAGTATTATTGATTAATAGGTTGTTCCACATAGTGCAAATTGTATCTTTGCTCAATACTTCTCTAAGTTTAGTGGCATTTTGGGCTAACGTTTGGGCTAAATCTTGATTTTCGATTAGTAATTTGAGGGCATTGGTAAAGGCATTTTGGTCTCCGATATTTACCAGCAAGCCATTTTGTTTATCCACAATTAAGTCTCTTGCGCCAGATACTCTTGTAGATATTACAGGACGTCCCGAACACATAGCTTCGATTAAAGAGTTTGACATGCCTTCGAAATCGGAACTCATAACAAACAAATATGCTTGTGAGTATAATTGTGCTACATTATGATGACGTCCGTTGATATGTATGTATTGTTCGGCATTGTTGCTTGCAATTAACTTCAATAGTTGTTGACAATAAGATTCGCCTTTATCTTTTGAACCGTATATTTCAAGTATATATTCTGGATGAGATTTGTGCAATTGTGCAAATGCTTTTATCATCATCGGATAGTTTTTTTGTGGGTCGGTTCGTGCAACGGCTAACACCATTTTAGATTCTTTGTTCCATTGGTGTGTGGTATATTGCTTGGGGTGAACAGGGTTAGGTATGACGAATATTTTTTTTTGAAATGCTTTTGTGTAGTATTCTTTGATTGTTTCTGTTTGCACCACAAATGCTGTGATTTTGAATTGCAACAAGCGCCGACCTATTCTCCAAAGAATTTTAGTTTTGCTTGGATCGTTTCTTTCTGATGGTATTACAGTTCTTTTTTGTCCAATAACGCTTATGAGCACTCTTCCATAAATTTCTTCCATAAAAGGAATGATGATGTCGTCTTTTTGAAAATGTTTTCTGAGTGCCAATAGCTTGGTTATTAAATTTTTGCCGTAGTCTTCGAGTTCAACTATTTTAACTGCGGGATCTATCTGATAAAAAATTTCGTCTTTGCGCCAACAGATAATCTCTGTATTGTATTTTGAGGAAAAATAGTTAGCAAGAATGCTGATAACACGTTCGGCACCACCAGAATTCAATGTACAAGTAACAAAAATCAGTCTCATAGTTTATAGTTGTATCCAATCACCCAAAATACCGTCCCATTTTTCTGGCGTAAACTCTTCGTATCCACATCCGGGATATAGAGTAAGTTCGCCAAAATATATTTTCTGATCTATTTCGTAAAAATCTACTCTAATAAATCTTGTGTTTTTAGCTAAAACTTCTGCCAACTCTTTCATTTTGTTGAAATTTATTGGCTTAGGTATTTCTATCTTGCTTGCTGGATAGTGTCTTTCAAAGGGTAGACGTTGCCAATTATTGTCGAAGAATGTTACTTTTAAATCGTTTTCTCGTTCGGTGCAGGTAAATGTGCATTTTACTTTGCCATTGAAACACATCAACTTGTAGTCTATCATTGGTTTACCGTTGGCCCCTTCCATATATTTTTCGGCTATTATTTTGCGCTTAACATTCTTATATGGCCATTCGCGTCCGTATAGGTAGAAGTTTTGTTTTAAGCCTTCGGTGAGACTTTTTTTTACTGATAGTATGTTGATTTTTGATTTGTCAGGGCATATGCACATACCTAATCCGGAATTGTGATTGCATTTTAATACAAACTGATTTGGCAATTTTTCAAAATCAATATCTTCTGCCTTATCCCACACCCCTAATGTGGGTATTATATATTGCTCACCAATAATGTTGGCAACATAAGATTTTACCAAATATTTGTCCACCATAGTGGTGTATTCAGGATTGTGGTCGTGAAGCTTGAGCCATTGGAGTTTTTCGTTGAATGTTTTAGGATTCTTTAAGTTAAGTTTTTTGCCTATGGTTAAACGGTATCGAATTTTGATGTATAGTTTATCAGATAATATCGAACCTAAGCGGTTTATTATTTCGAGTATTACTTTTTTGGGATGTAGTATGTACTTAAAAAAACTACTCATATGACTACAGCTTTTTCTTTATGTATGTGCTGGCAAGTATTAGAGCCGGAATGTAGAATAGGGTGTATAAAAGTCTGTTTTTCTTTCCTGAGAGTTTTATAGGTATATTGGCATTTCTCCATTTTTTTAATATTCTATCTAATATGCAGTAATACAACATCATCTTTAAATATTCACTTGTACCCGATAGGTAAATGTCTGGTTCGTTGAGCATGTAGCAGGCGTTGAAGGCCTTGTTTTTTACAAGTTGGTTTTTGTTGATGCCGTTTTGTTTGGTATATGAAATGTCGGTTTCGGTGTGATAAATCCTAACTACATCTTTGATAAAGAATGTTTTGTATTTTTTGTGGATACGTTTCCACACAATGTCTTCGTTTACGAATGTTATTCCTTCGGGTTCTGGCCATGTGTTTTTTTTGAGTATCTCCGCCACTCGAAATCCTATTTGCTCTCCAGGGTATTGGGTTTTGATAATCTTCCACCTTTGTTGCATAGGTAAGGCGTTGATGTTGGGAGGTAGGTTAGGCGTGATTCTAACGCCGTTTTGGTCAATACACATGGCTTTTATTTCGGCGTATTGTTCTTTGTCGGGTATGTTGTTCCAAGTTTCGATAAATATTTTAAGTGCATTTGGCAAAAATTCATCATCGGAATCTATCATAGCAATAAGTTTGCCTCTCGCATGTCTGATTCCCGCGTTTCGTGCTGTGTGCACACCTCCGTTTTTTTTTTTGATGTACATAACAGCAAAATCTACCGTATTCATAAAAGGCTTTATTATTGTGTCGAGATTATCGGTAGAGCCATCGTTGACTATAATGTATTCAAAATCGTGAAAAGTTTGATTTTTAACCGAATTAATGCATCGTACCAATTCGTTGGGCCTATTGTATACTGGTGTTATTACCGATACAGCGGGTATGCCTTGATTCCACAATTTGTTGTATTCTATGCTTATATCCACGATTTTATAACGCTGATATATTTTTTGGGGTTGAGATAGTTTTTCCAATTTCTTTTTTTATGGTAGGTGGCTGTTTCTAAGTTAGTTTTGGTGTCTATTTTTCGCTCTTGTTCTAATTTTATTTTTTCTTCGGTTATAAAATATTCGATAAACTCTTTTACATAGCACCCTCTGAATAGCACTCCTCCGGCATCGTACACAATAGGACATTTGGCATGAGAACTAATTACATAGTGTTTTGGTAGATAGCGATTGCTTCGTCGCGATCCACATATTTCAAACTGCCAAGCGGATTCGTGTGCTCGTAGAAGTTTGAGCAAATAATTTTTTCGCCATATACCCACTTGTGTGGTGGTTCGGTAGTCAAACTTTTTGGGATATTCTACCAAAAGAGGATATTTTGATGATGGTTGAAACTTGCTAGCAGGTTGATGTCTAAGACACATAAAGCCAATCTCTTTGTCTTGGTCGAATATTTCAAGATATTGATTCAATTGGTTTTGGTCAACCTCTTCTTTTATCCAAAAATCATCTAACATAAATATCAGATAATCAGTGGGTAATATTTTGAGCAGCTCAATAAGATTTTGCGACCATGTGTTTGACGGTTTGGTGTTTAATGGACACGCAATGTCAATGCCATCGAATGTAAAATTCTTACTTTCAGTACACAAAAACACTTTATAGTCGAATCCCTTCCAATATTTTTTTAGTAAAGTGAAAAAAGGATTCCAAAGGTCGCTATAATTGTCGCACGACGATAAAACGAATGAATATTTCTGATTCATACCATTTTGTCGATTATTTTGTTCTGTATCTCTTGAGTTTTGGTGAATAGCCCGGTTAGCAATATTCTACGTATCAATTCAATCCCGATACATATAGCTATTGTACAAAACAAACCTTTTGTAAAATCGATAAAAAATGCCTCTTCTCTAATGTTAAATAGGTGAAGTACAGCACTTTGTAAGATGTATATTGGAAAAACATATTTTGCCAAATAATTGATGGTGTTGCTATTAAAATGCCATTGTAGAAATGCGTAAAAACAACATATAGCTTCTAACACTATGAGAATGTTGTTGTCGCGGGCAAACGGCATTATTATTCCATTGTTGAAATAATTAGTAATTAATGAATTGAGTGCTACAATCAGGCAAAAACATGCCCCCATAATTACTTTTGGGTATAGTTTAATAAAATTGGGAAATCCATAAAATGCAAAATATCTACCTAATAGATACAAAAATAGCATATTGATAGGTCCTTTGCCTGAATCTGATAAAATTTCCACCCATAAAAACGTTGGAGCTATTACAAAAAAAACCGCAAAGATTAACAACAACTTTTGATATTGTTTCTGTGAAAGATTCTCTATAAACTTATTGATAAATGGCGATAAGAGTGTAAGTATTATATATGATGTAATAAACCAATATTTGTTGGTGGCAATTGGAAATATATTTGTGGTTATGCTTTTAAAATCAATAGGATGATGCAGATAAAATATCTTTATGATAAAAGACGCTATCGAATAAAACAATACTAAGTTGATGAGTGTTAATACCTTGCTTCGTTTGTATTTGATACCGTAAAATCCTGATATTAAAACAAATATTGAAACACCTATGTTGCCTATGGCATTGATGCCAATTATAAATTCTCTATGGTAAAAATCTGTTGTGTTGAATACCTTGCCTAATAAATGCATGCTTACAATAAGTACAATGGCAAGTATTCGTAATATTTCAATGTTTGAATTTCTCGACTGTTGGTTGATGTTTTCGGTGGTGCTTTCCATTAGTGGTTTTTGTTGAATTTTAGCTTTGTATTATGCCAAACTTCTTTTATTATTCTTCTTTCTTCGTGCATTAGACCAAAGGCTATTATTATAACTAATGTTGTAGCCATTATAATAAGGGTAGCCAATAATCCTGTTTCTAAATTAACCAATCTAAATAGTCCATATGCCACAGTCACGCATATCAACATTGCCAAATTGCTTTTAATGATTACTTTTTTGGCGTAATACGATATGTTTAGTCCACATTTGTTTTTGCAAATAAATAGCTTTAAACATCCTTCTACTATTACCATAATGGCTATTGAAATATAGTAGTGCCAAATGGCTTGAAATCCCAAATTGTATAATATCAATAAGATACAAAATGTTAGAATGCCTAGTGTGAGGTCTATGATATTGATTTGTTTGATGTCGCCTTGTGCTATCAAAGTAGTTTTTAAAGGTACAAACAATTGTTCAAAAAGCGTTCTGATTACTTGCCACTGGCAAAAAATAACTGCAAATTGTGGAATATTGTTGAGCCATAATTCCAATAGTGCGTTAGTGTTGAACAAAAATGGCACCGCAATTACCAAATAGAGCAAAAAACTAAAACGACAGCTTATATATGTGAGGTTGAGCATTTTTTGCCGATTTCCGCTGCCTTCTGATTTCATAATTACCGGATTGAGCGCCTTGGTCATATTGGTGGTGATAAGGTTTACTTGCTCACTTATTTGGTCTCCGAGGTTTTTGGCAGTGATGGCTATCGGACCGAAATAATGGTTCATGAGTATGGTGCTGCCGTGGTTGCCTGCCATTGACGAAGTAATTCCTACCAAATTCCATCCGGCAAAACTACCTAACTCTTTTATTTGCTCTCGCGAAACGTATTTTTTGGGTTCGAAGATGCACTCCTCGTATTTTTTTTTACAGTAAATCCTCATGATAATCATGTTGATTACTGATATTAAGGCGTTTAATAGTCCATATAATATTAATTTGTCGCTGGCGTAGTTTACAATTATGATAGCTGAAACAAGATTTAGTACTGCCACCAATATTCCCACAATGCTATAATATAAAAAGTCCTCATGGGCGTTGATCATAGCATCGTATGGTACTGTGATGATGGTGATAAATGTGCTTATTATCAGAAATATATATATAATTTTTGCTGCGTCTGTTCTATCGTCGGGTATATAAAAAATGCCGTTGAAAAAAGGGTAATACATTATCAACATTATTGCAGCAATTGCAATACCAATGGCTGTATGCAGTATTATGGTGTTGTTGAAAATTGATATTGTTTTTTGTTGATCGTTTTCTCCTTCGGAATAGTTCATAAAGCGTTGTGTGGCTTGTGTCATAGCCAAATTGAGACTTGCCAACATAGCCATTGCACCAGCTACAGTTCCGAAAACACCAAAATCACTATCTCCTAATGCGTTTAAAATCATTCTTGTGGTAAAGAACGACAACACCATTGTTATCAATGTTTTTACATTTAGGAGGAATGTGTTTTTTATTATCTTTGTATTGCTGCTCGGCATTTTTTTTATCAGTTGTGCGTCTGATAGTAGTTTTTAAACCATTTGACGAATTCTTTTATCCCATCATCTAAATGTGTTGTGGGTTTATATCCATAATCGTTTTCAAGTTGTGTGGTGTCGGCATAGGTTTGATACACGTCACCTTTTTGCATTGGCATAAAATTTATCTGGGCTTTTTTGCCAATAGACTCTTCTAATATGTGAATAAAATCCATCAGTTGAGTGGGATGTCCACATCCTATGTTGTAGATTTTTGCGGTAGCTTCTTCGCCCGAAGCTTTTTCCACTACACGGCTTACTCCTTCTACTATATCGTTGATAAATGTGAAGTCGCGGCTTAAGTTACCGTTGTTGAATACTTTTATGGGTTCTCCTTTTATAATGGCATTGGCAAATAGCATTGGCGCCATATCAGGTCGTCCCCACGGACCGTAAACTGTAAAAAATCTTAATCCTGTGGTGTTGAATTTGTATAACGTGGTGTATGTAAACGCCATAAGCTCGTCGGCTTTTTTGGTGGCTGCATAAATACTTACCGGTGTGTCGGTGCGGTCGCTTTCTGAAAACGGTATTTTGCTATTTTTGCCGTAAATGCCTGATGATGAGGCGTATATTAAATGCTGTATCTTATTGTGCCTACAACATTCTAATATGTTTAAAAATCCTAATACATTGGTTTGTACATAGGTATATGGATTTTCTATGGAATATCTTACACCCGGTTGTGCTGCAAAATTGATTACTGTATCAAATTGTTCTGATTTGAATAGGGCTTGAAGCAATTCTCGATCTTCTATATCAAGTTTTATGAATGTGTAATTGGGTTGTGAGCTGCTGACTATGTGTTGATTGTAACTTGTGCCATTGAGGTTGATGCCTAATTGCTCAAGCCTTGATGTTTTTAAATATACTGGATAATAATCGTTTAAATTGTCGATGCCTATTATCTCGTGACCTTTTCTAAGCAATTTGCTCGCTGTATGATGTCCTATAAATCCTGCCGCTCCAGTAATGAGTATTTTCATTCTTTCTATAATTCTCGTTTAATAATATGATGTTCCCTTTGTTTCAATACAGAGGGACACCCGCTTAATTAAGGGGTTTATTTAACTTGGTACAATATATTGTTTGTCAAGTTTTTATTGATGTCCAATAAAATTTTTGAAAACATGCTTTTATATTGTATATATGTGCAAGATACGTGCTAAATAATTAAACCGTATCTATAAATTTTTGTTCCACTTTGTTGAATAATATCAATCCTATGAACAAAAGTACTACTGTTACGCCTGCCGAGTAAAGCAGCATATTGGCGTTGAAGGTGCCTACACCGAGTATAGAGTATTTGAATCCCTCCACCACTGGGGCAAGGGGGTTGAATAATAGTAGAAACCTATATTTCTCAGGTATGAACGACACAGGGTAGATTATCGGAGTGCAGTACATAAGCAACTGTATGCCAAAGCCTACAAACATACTTAGGTCGCGGTATTTGGTGGTAACAGAACTAATGATAATGCCCATTGCCAAGCCCATAACGCCCATTATCAGACACATAAGTGGTATCGAAAACGCCCAGGCGTTGAGGTGTATGTCGGCTCCTTGGCAATAGTAGTAGATGTACATTGCTATGAGTATTAGGCTCTGAATTAGAAAAGCGATAAATGCAGTTATAATTGTGCTGAGCGGTAATATCATTCGCGGAAAGTAGACTTTGGAAAAAATCTGTTGGTTTCCCATGAACACTCCCGATGTAGACTGAATACACCTTGAAAAAAATCCCCAAATCAATGTGCCAGTAAAGTAGAATAGGGGAGCGGGGACGCCGTCGGTGGATATACCGGCTACGTTGGCGAAGATGATAGTAAATGTGATGGTGGTGAATATGGGTTGTAATATGTGCCACAGCGGGCCGAGAATGGTCTGTTTGTATGCAGCTACAAAGTCGCGCCTTACTAGCAGTATAAGCAGGTCGCGGTAGCGCCATATCTCTTTGAAGTGAAAGTCCAAAAGATTGCGTCTTGGCTTAATCACCTCGGTCCATTCTTTGTCGGTTGTTTCTTGCATATTCTACTGTTGTTTTACTCTGCAAAGATACCAATTATTTTGGCTCGTAATAAAAATTTGTAGTTTTGTGCAAAAATTATTTGTTGTAATTACTTTTTTACTACTTTTATAATCCGAAAAAATTAACATATTTAACGATGAAACTCAAAACATTACTGATGACAGCTATAGTTTCGGCGACGGTTTCTGCCGGTGCACAGACCCAAAGCAATGTGAAATCCGCTATCGAGGCTATGGCCTCCGACCCTTATTTTTTCAACGCACAGATTGGTGTTCTCGCTATCGACATCAACACCGGTGCCACCATTGCTGAGTACAATCCTGACATGAGCCTTACGCCGGCAAGCAATATGAAACTGTTTTCTACAGCAGCCGCTCTCGAAATGTACGGTCCTGAATACACTTTCGATACTAAACTCGCTTACACCGGCTCTATCGACAAAAACGGACGTCTGCGTGGCAACCTTTTTATTATAGGTGGTGGCGACCCTACGTGGGGTTCTAAATATTTCGATATCGATGCCACTTACAACGACAAACTTGTGCAAGCGATTATCCGTGCGGGCATCAAGCAGGTGTCGGGCAACATCATTGCCGACGCGTCGATATATCAAAAAGAGATGGTGCCCACCACTTGGAGCTGGGAAGATATGGGCAATTATTATGGCGCTGTGCCGTCGGGACTTTGTGTCAACGACAATGTAGTTACTCTCCATTTCCGCACAGGCGCTAAGGGTTCTCTTGCTCAGTATGTTAACAGCGAGCCATATATTCCTGGAATGACTGTAATTAGTTGCGCCACAGCCGAAAACATCCGTCGCGAAAACACCAACGTATTTGGCAAGGCTTATCAATTAGAGAAAATGATTGCTGGTCCAATGCCAATGAACAATCCTGATGTAACTGTCCGCGCCATTATGCCCGACCCCGCTCGTTTTGTTGCCGAAAAACTTAAAAACACTCTCGACGATCAGGGAATACCTGTTTACGGCAATGTCTTTACTACTTTTGACACCACCTATGTACCCGACGAGCGCAAGCAGAAGGAGTTTTTTACCCTCAAATCACCCACTCTCGCCGAAATTATCAAGATGACAAACCTTTACAGCGTTAACCTTTTTGCCGAGCATTGCCTCTGCCTTGTGGGATTAAAACAGGTGAAAACCACCGACGTTACCACTGCTGCCAATTCGCTTATGTACTGGTGGAATACTAAGGGAATGGATACCAAGGGTTTATCTATCAACGACGGTTGCGGACTTTCGCACTACGACATTGCCACACCGCGTCAACTTTGCTATCTGCTTCAATATATGAAAACCAAAGGACAGTATTACAAAGAGTTTAACGAGAGCCTGACAATGTGCGGCGGTAAGGGTACTATGGGCAGCATGTGTCGCAATACCCGCGCCTTCAACAATGCACGTGGCAAAAGTGGCACAATCCGTCGTGTAAAATCATATTCAGGCTACGTTACATCGCTGTCGGGCAAGGAGATAGCCTTCTCTATCATCACCAATAATTTTACCTGCACCGGCAACGAGGCTCGTGTGCGTATGGAAAAAATTATTGCTGCTTTGGCTGATTACAACGAATAACCTACTGAGCTATCATTACGTTACCCGACAATGTGCGTGTGCCAATGATGTCGTTGTAACTGATTATGTAAAAGTATGTGCCGCTACTCATACCGTTGCCGTCCCATACAAAGTCGGGATTGGCGGATGAGTAAACTTTTTGCCCGTTACGTGTAAAAATGTGTATCGAAAAGCCTTCGGGACGGTTGCTGTATTTTATATGAAAATTGTCGTTGATGCCGTCGCCGTTGGGAGTAAAGATGTTAGGAATATTTAGGGTGATGTTTTCTTTTTCTGGCAAAGGCGGTTCTGGTTGTGGTTCTGGTTGTGGTTTCGGCTCTGGCTCTGGTTCAGGGTCTGGTTTTGTTTTCTCTTTAATCACAAAACTTACCGATGTAGAATTGATGCACCCTTCGAGGTCTTCGTAGAAATCAAAAGAATATGTGTTCGGTTGGTTGAATGTGAAAGAGATTTTGCCTGTATTTTTGTCGAAATGGGTGGCAACGTAGCTTCCTCCTGAGGTTTGGGCGTAGTTGAATTTTGACCTCTCGTTGTCGGCAAACCCGCTGATTGCAATGGTTATCTGCTCGCCTTCAATGCCTTCTATTTGCACGTCTTGAGCGTTAGAGATTGAGGCAAAAGATAGAAATAATAATAAGGTGTAGACTTGTTTTCTCATATGCAGTTATTTTTTTATTCTTTGATAATATTCAAATTATTTAGTTGTGGCAGTATCTCCGCTGTGTTATCTTTGTTGGGCTTGGTTTCGCAGTAGGCGTTCTTTATCTTGGTGATGGTGTATTTGCCTGGGGCTTGGGGTAGGGTGAACTCAGTGTCGGATGTTGTTATAGTCTGCTCTTCGCCGTTAAAGGTATAAAATATTTGGTATGGGGCGTTGCCTGTGAGAGATATTTTGAGCGGTTCTCCATGGCAGACGATAGCGTTGTTGAATGTGGCGGAGGCCTTGTGGTCTAAAATGGAAATTTTGCGGGTTGGTACTGTTTTTATGTGTCCATTTTTTAGTGTTACTTTAAGCGATACTGTGTAAATCCCTGTTTGAGAGTATTTGTGTGTTGGAGATGCATCTGTTGATGTGGAACCGTCGCCAAAATCCCATTCGTAAGCAATGATTTCGTTTCGTGGGTCGGGAAAAGAAAAAGTAGCATTGCGGTCGCAGTCAGAGTTGCAAGCAAATAGTTCGTAGGTGTAGAGGTAGTTAGGGAAATTTATATCAGAATCAGGAATGTCGGCATCGGTGTAAAGAGTTTCAAAACGTGGGTTGTCTGTCTCAGAATCGTACACTATCATCATAGATTTGCCGTTGCGGACGTAAATGTTACCATCGATACCGATGCGGATAGTTGAGTAGTTTTCATTGTCTACTGGCTGAGTTGAATTTATCACTTCGGTGTTGTAAATGCCATTTTCGATATCACTGATTTTTATGCGGACTAATTCGTTTCTCTTTGGACTATTACTAACAACGCGTGTATGATAAAAGTATTTTCCGGTGGTAGATATGTCAACCAATTTGCTTTCCGCTTTGATGTTATAAAAACAAAGGCCGGTTATCGAGCCTCTATCTTGATCGAATGATATGCAAAGCGTTTTAGGTTGATTGGGTACTTTTGCGTATATTTTGCCGTTGTCTGTAACATTATAATTTGCGATATTTACTGTTGTTCCCCAATAATCGTCTTTTTCTAAATGAAGATACGATTTCTTTTTTGATATTATTGATGAGCCGTTCAAGTTGATTGCCACTACGCTGTCTTCATAACTGCTTTTAGTTATCACCCAAATACTTTTACCATCGGTATGCGACATTCCTGCAAAAAATGGTAGTTCAAAATCACGGTCTTGATCACCACCTATTGTGCTACCGTAAATTATATCTTTGAAATAAGCAATATTAGTGTATTCGTGGATGATAAAATCCTTGCCTTTGTCTGTATTATCGAAGATATTTTTACAAAAGCATCTAATTTGAGCTTTGCCAGTACGTATTAATGAATCAATTTCGCTGTTGTACTCCCATTTGTATGTAAATGAACTATGGATAATGTAAGAGTATTTGTTGTCGGGACTTTTGAGCATAAATGGAGGTGGAGTCCATATACCGGCATCGTTTTCGGATATAGAATCTTCATTAAAATAGTTAAGCGAACAAACTCCATTACTGGCGGCTGTACCATTTTTATCTCTATAATACTTTCTCCCCAATTTTACTAAAGGATTGCCGTTATTGTCGGATAGGAGACTGTGAAAAATATAGTGATACCCATCGCCTGTTATTCCGTTGTGTGTAACAAGGCTCGTTGTACCATCTAGCTCTATGTGCATGATGGTGTTTTTACCAACTATAAAATTGGAAAATTCAAGTTGTGCCGAAGCTATGTTAATGGTGAGACATAGCATAATCGGCACAACTATTAGTTTAATTAAAGAACGGGTCGAAAACAAGGCGAACAGCGTATCCATAATCTTTATTCGAGTTATTTCTAAGTCCTGCATATAAATAACTTGCTGACCAAGGATGATTATCATACATCCACTCATTTCTGTATATAGACAACCTCCGTCTTAATCCTTTTGTATCTGTGGACATCCAATAATCACCTGAGTGTGTTATGTGTGCGCAATCTTTTGTGTATATTTGTTTTAATGCGTAATCAGGGAATCCTGGCCATTGTTCTCTTATATACTCAATCTCGTCTGGATAGTTGACATTATATAAATCTCTAAATCCTCCAAGTGAATGATTGGCATCGGAATCCCTATATTTTTCATCTAATCCAAATACAAAGGCGTTGTAGTATCCGTACTCATTCCCTACATAAATCTCATCGATGGTTTCGTCTGTGATAGTATCGTATAAGTGATGCATATCGGTTTCAAATAAATCTGCAATATCGTAATCTCTCATAAGACGTCCTCTAATTGTTCTTGTTTTGCCTGGCACTTCTTTACCATTTCGAACCAATGGAAGTTTCATATAAATGTAATCTTTTATATGGTCTGCTCCATATTTAGTGTAGAGCAAACCATATTCCTTTAAATAAGAATAATCGTTTGCATACGGTCCGCACTCGCTTGTAATTACTTGTGTAGTATCTTTCAAATATACCTCAAACGGATATGGTATGTCTAAGTTTGTTAGCATTATATAAAAATATTTAGAGGGATCAGATTTTCTACAAACTTTCATAGTTTCGTATGTCTTATTGGGATTTTCTGCAAAGAAAGCGACACCTGTTTCAATGTCAACAATATCCTTGTCTCTTTGGTCTACAAGTAATCCCTTTTTCAGACTATTTTTGGGCGGTGTAAATCTAATGGAAAAAACGTCTTTCAATTTGCTGTCTGAATCTGATAAACTCAGTTTCTTCGTTTCATTTCCTTTTAATTGGCTTATTTCATCATCTTGACAAGAAGATAATGTTAATGCTATGGCGGTTGTCACCATAAAGTATTTTATAAAATATAGTTTCATTATTTTCTGATTTAATTTAGTGATTTATATGGATTTATATTTTAAATCCCTGTTTGATAGAATTTGTTTTGTTGTTAGCTACTGCGTAAGCAACTTTTTAATGATAGTTACGTATTCATCTTTACCTCCTTTTTTAAGGTTGGACTTTTAGGGGGACGGTGATAAGGTTCGGAATTCTTGCATCCGTCCCCTTTTGTTTTATTACGCTCCAAAAATATCTTCAAAAAAACGTATTATCAAACGTTGGTTATGATTTTTACCGATAGCTACTATCGGGATTTGTAATTGTAGTACAGTATATTAATTGCCAATATAATCTTAACAATGGCACAGATTAACCTATGGATATAATTGCCTATATTTGTCTATCGTTTTTACCGATAGCAGTAATCGGTAAAAATAAAACAAAGCAAAAAATCAACGCATATACAAGTATTTATGTACGGCTTTGCTTTCGTGTAGCATTTTGATAAATTCTACCGCCGAATGTTTGTGATAGTCGTTTTTAAGGTAATGTACACAACCCTGCATCTCGGTAAGGGGCGAGTTTATCTTCACAGCCGTAAGTCCTGTGCAATTGTGAATGGTGGATTCTGAGAGTATTGATAGAAAATTGCTGTTCTCCACCAATTTTAAAAGCATATTCACCTCATTTATTTCTATTGCCACTTTTAAACAACGGTCTTCGTGCTTGAATATCTCGTAAAAAGTGTTTCGCGCCTGCAAACCTTTTGACGGCATTACAAAATTATATGGCTCAATATCCGAGAATGTCACGGCCTTTTTTTGTGCTAATGGGTGCCCCGAACGCATTATTACTGATAAATTATTATTGAAAAGTACCTGATGCTCAATCTCTTTGTTGTTTTCTGCGGAGCGGAATGCGAGAAAAAAGTCAAGTTCCCTGCGACAGAGCATTTCGGTGAGTTCTGCCATAGTTTTGTAGTGAATGTTGAGTTTTATACCGGGGTAAATTCTTGTGAAATTACAAATCGTTTCGATAAGCATCTGACCAAACGAGTATGTTACACCAATATTCAAACATCCCGTGGCAATTTTTTTAAGGTCGAGAAATCGTTGGTGGCAGTTGTTGATGTCGCTGACAATTTGCCGTGCAAAGGGTAGTAACTCATATCCCGCTTCGGTGAGTGTTACTTCGTGACTTGTGCGATAAAATAATTCTTCTTCAAGTTCAAGTTCTAATTGTTTAATTTGTTGGCTTAATGTACTTTGGCTTATACATAGTTTTTTTGCCGCTTCCGAAAAGTTGAGCGTTTGAGAGGTTTCTACAAAATAGATTAGTTGACGTATTTCCATATTTTTAGTTGTTTAGTTTGCAAATATGGAAATAATTTTTGATAATGTCAATTTTTAGATAAAAATAATGCCGTTGAGTTTATTTGCTCAACGGCATATGTATTTTTGATATATTGCGCTATACTACCTCTAATATTCAGGGAAATAAATCTCGTCTTGATGACAGTCGTTGTCGATGTAATAATTGATAAAGATGCCTCCGTCGTACATGGATACTTGACCTAATTCATCGTAGTGGTTTAATTCTTTTTCCTTTGTGGATGGGGTAATGCCCGACGAGGTGTATGTAAAGGTCATAAATTTGTTGCTTGCCACGGCGTTGAGACCTATTACATATATTGTCCATTTGCTACCTTTTTTATCTTCGGGAAACCAATGCACCATTGTTTCGGCGCAGTTGCCGTTTTGGTCGGGCAGGGCTGTGTGATATAATTCTCGATTTGATTCGTTGTTAAATTCCCCTTTGTCGAGGCCGGGGACGTTTTCGGTAAGGTATTTTTTGATTTTTTCGGTGTTGGGCGGTGTAGGCGGTTTGGGTGCTTCTTCTTCGCAATAGTCGCCCTCTTCGCCATCGTAGGGGTAATAATCATCCACATCTTTACAAGCAAGCACAATGGCGCAGGCAAGGGCGGGGATTAATGCTTTTTTCATAGTGCGATTTTTTTAGATGTAACGCACAAATATAAGGATTTTTTACCGATTTTTACTCAACAGTTCGGATAAATATGTTTAATCATCTTCTGATTTTAACATTTCTTTGCCATTCCATAAATATTTATCTTGATGAGTTTCGTTGTTGATGAAATAATATATATCAATTCCATCGTTGTGCATATATACGCTGCCTAAATTACAGTAGTTATTTAAATCATCTTCTACTTTGTCTGGCGTAATGCCAGTGGAAGTATTGTACATGTAGGCAGAAAACTTGTTGCTTGCAATTGCGTTGAGGCCAATTGTGTATATTTTCCAATTATTGTCCTTTGATTCTAAAGGATACCAATGTATCAAATTGATGGCACAATTACCGTTTTGGTTTGGAGGAGCAGTATGTATTAAACTTCCCGAATCATAATTGAATATAAAATCTCCTTGACTAAATTCTGGGACGTTTTGTATAAGATAGTTTTCAATAAATTGTTCGTCTGGAAATTCTTTTAACCCTTTTCCCCATTCTTTGTCGAGACCGCAACCCCAATTATGATAAGTCATTTTTGTTGCGTTTTTGCAAGTTAGATAGCTGGGATAATTGCGGCACAGATGGGGCTTAAGGTTTGCGCAACCTTTGATTGGTTTATGTATTTCGTATTTTACCAAAGGATTATCATTCCATATTTCATATCTTCCCATGTGATAATAATTATTACGTAATATTGTACACTCAATATGATTGCAAGGGTCTACTGATAATTCATCTTTGGGCATACTCATAACTGTACAGATTTCAATTAAGTAAGTGTAATTTTGATTTGTTGCACTAAATCTCCATCCGTACTGATTTTCTTTTAGGGCAAACTCATAGTCAGAATATGGAATTATATTGAGTATTTCGGTGTGGTTGCCGTTGTAGTTGAATGTTACTGAGTCCCCTTTTATGATAATTGTTTCGGCTTTTTTTATGAATGTAGGTAGTGAGGCAGTATCATAGCATTGCGGAATAAACTTGTCTACTTGAATCTCTATTTCGGGAAATAATGTTTCTGTTGAAAGTAGTCCATATTTTAAGTTGTGGTCAGCGCTTAAACTATTCCAATAATAAAAGTGTCGAGAATCTAATATAAATAATTGAGGAGGAAATGAAGGAGATTCGTCTTTTAGGCGTTCTTTGCGGTCGGGACCGGGGACAATGACACGAATGTAGTCAGGAGCCGACAGATCTTTGCGTTTTATACTGAACTCCCATTGATGACATCCGTCTTCTATTGTTTCCGTACTATGCTCTTTGTCGATAAAGTATGAGAAATTTTTGTAATTTTGGTTAATAACCAAACTGTCAGAGCCGTATACTATGATTGAAGACAACTTAGATATATAATCCCCTTCTTCGCAATTGATTACCACTGGCTCTTGTTTTGTACAAGCCGCAAGTACAATGACGCAGGCAAGGACGGGTATAAATACTTTATTCATAGTGCGTGTTTTTAATTTTAACATACAAATATAATCATTCCTATAACGCGCTAAATAATGAATATTACAAAAAAAATAGCGGGGACAGAAAAAAATCCATCCCCGCCGGCTATGTTATATAGAAGAGTTATGCCGCTGCTGTGCGTTTTACCGCCGAGGCAATAGGTGTGGTACGGCTGTTTTCGCAGCGGTTGACAGGTTGGAAAATCTCGTCGATACCGGCGTCGCCTGTGTTGGTAACTTTTTCGCCGTGGCGGGCGTGGTTAAAATAGTGTTCTGCTTTGCGAGTCTTTTCGGCTGCGCGGGTAACAAAGGCGGCTATCAATGCGGCCGCAATCAGTGTCCAAATTAATATCTGTGCCATTTTTATTGCGTTTAATTTTTATGACACAAAGGTACGGGCTAAAAATGCGTTGTGCAAACTTTGGCTGAGGTTTGTTTCAATAGCCACTATCGTTGCCGTCAATGATGGATTTTGTTTTTTATCCAATCATACAGTATTTTTTTACGGTGTCGCTTTCGCGGAGCATTTTGATAAACTCTACGGCTGAGTGCTTGCGGTAGTCGTTTTTGAGAAAATGTATGCAGCCCTGCATCTCGTTTTGGGGCGAATTGATGGGTACCGCTTTGAGGTCGGTGTAGTTGTGTATGGTAGATTCTGAGAGTATCGAGAGCAGGTTGCTACTCTCCACAAGTTTCAGAAGCATATTCACTTCGTTGATTTCGATGTTTACTTTCAGGCGGCGCTCTTCGTAACGGAATATTTCGTCGAATGTGTTGCGTGCTTGAAGTCCTTTTGATGGCATTACAAATGTGTAAGGTTCAAGGTCGGAGAATGTTACCGATTCTTTTTGGGCAAGGGGATGCCCGTAGCGCATTATGGCTGCGAGACTATTGTTGAACAATACCTGATGCTCAATGTCGCGGCTGTTTTCGGCAGGACGGAAGGCAAGGAAGAAATCCAATTCACGTTTTTGGAGCATCTCAGAGAGTTCTTCCATTGTTTTGTAATAGATTGATAGTTTGATGCCTGGATATAGTTTTGTAAAGTTGAAAATGGTTTCTATGAGTATCTGACCAAACGAATATGTAACGCCGATATTCAGGCTGCCTGAGGATATAGATTTGATATCATCGACCCTCTGTCGGCAGTTGTCGGCATCGCTCACGGTTTTGATGGCATACGGAAGTAGCGCACTGCCTGATTCTGTGAGTGTTACCTCGTGACTTGTGCGGTAAAAAAGGTCGTCGCCAAGTTCGTTCTCCAACTGTTTAATCTGCTGGCTAAGAGTACTTTGGGTAATATTCAGACTTTTGGCTGCCGTTGAAAAATTGAGCGATTTTGCCGCTGCAACAAAGTATTTTAATTGTCTAAGTTCCATTGTGCTTCAAATTTTTGGCAAAGTTCGTGATTATTTGGCTAACAATAAAACAGTGGCTGTGGTTTTTTACTATTGCTGCTATCGTAATTGCTAATAGTTGAGGAATTTTTTTATTTCATATTTTCGTTAAAATCAGGAGTTATACTCCGTATTTTCTTGTAAAATCAGGAGTTATACTCCGTATTTTCTTGTAAAATCAGGAGTATTATGCTTGATTGCATCATCTTTTTTATGATTTTTATTCGTCATATAAAAAAAACTCATACCGTTTGTAAACGGATAGTGGTAAATGAAGCCATTATCCTGTGCAAAAGTTTCTATCGCATATTTTTCCTATATATCTCCACCCCGGTTTTATCTATTGCCTCAATAAACCCTTTATCTGTGAGTTTATCGTAGATGGAAATATCAAGGAAATATGGCAACAACAAATCGTCGATTTCGGTAAAAATCTGCCCTAAATGTTGACGTGTGAGATTAGAACCTTTGAGTGTGATGTCGATATCCGAAAATGGCTTGTAATTGTCCTTGGCACGCGAACCATAGAGTATTACGCTCTCAACTTCGGGATGGCGGGGGAAAACGCTTATCAGTTTGTCGAAATATTTGTCGTCGAGACCGTATTTCATTGTTGTCCGGGGTAAAGAGATTTGGTTAAGGATTGTTCAAACGCAACAAACAGATTGTGGTAACGCATTAGGTCGTCCATTACCGAGTCGGCTTCTTCTTCATCGTAAACGTGAGCCATTGTGTTGCGCGATTCTAACATCGACATCCAAGCGGTTTCGGTAATAATGCCCATTTGGAGGGCAAGACGTATTGCATTGCGCGGACTATTTGCCATACCTTCGTAACCGTTGTATTCGGCATAGTCTTTCATTACCTTCCAAGCAAGTTCAAAGGTAAACTCAAAACGCTTGATTATCGAATCGCGCATCATCGATTTTATTATTGAGTTTTCGTCGGTTGCATCTTCGTATTCCAAAATGGCTTCGCTAAGACGTTGAAGCGCCGAACGATAACGTAAAAATCGTTCTTGACAGCGGTTGAGTGTGTGTTCCATAATTGATAACAATTAATGTTTATGCGGCAAAGATAATATGTTTTATCTGTTTTATATCTCCTCCAAACCCAATTCGCGCAGAAAACTATTGTGTTCGGCGCGGAATTTTTCGATTTCTAAGTCAATGTTCTTCAACTCTTTCTGAACTTTTGCCAAATCTACACTTACTTCTTCTATTGAAAGGTTGACGTAGCGGGTGATGTTCAGATTGTAGTTGTTTTCCTTGATTTCTTGCAGCGACACACGGCGCGAATAACGCTCAATCTCAGCCCTTTCGCGGTAGGTGTCCACTATCATTTTCACGTCTTTTTCGCGAAGGTTGTTTTGACGTTTTATCTTTTCGTAATGTTCGTCGGATGAAGCGTTTATAAAAAGAACGTCAGAATTTTTGCGGCATTTTTTCAAGACCAAAATGCAGACAGGGATTCCCGTTGAATAGAACAGGTTTTGTGGCAATCCGATGATGGCGTCTATATTGTCGTCGTTGATGAGTTTTGTACGGATTGCCTCTTCTTTGCCACTGCGAAACAAAACGCCGTGGGGCAGAATAATAGCCATTGTGCCACTGTCGCTCAGATAATGGAATCCGTGAAGGAGAAAAGCAAAGTCTGCCGCAGACTTGGGTGCAACGCCATATCGCGAAAAACGGAAATCTTTTTCCTCTTTTTCGCCCGGCTCCCAACGGAGACTAAAAGGAGGATTTGCCACCACAGCGTCAAATTTTATATGACTGCCCGGAATCTCCTCTTTCAGCACTTTCCAATCGTTGACAAGTGTATCGCCGTGGTAAATCTCAAACTCGGTGTCTTTTACACCGTGAAGAAGCATATTCATTCGGGCAAGGTTGTAAGTGGTGATGTTTTTTTCCTGACCGTATATCTTGCCCACACCGTTTTCACCCATAGTCTTTTTTACATTGAGGAGCAAAGATCCTGAACCACAGGCAAAGTCAAGCACGTTTTCGAGTTTTGGTTTCTTGCCGTTTTGAGGGTCTTGACAATCAAGTACTACGATGTTGGATAGTATATCTGAGATGCGTTGCGGAGTATAAAATTCGCCCGCCTTCTGACCTGCACTTGCTGCAAATTTGCCTATCACATACTCGTAAGCATCGCCCAATGCATCGGTCGTTTCTGCAAAGTCTTCCAATTTGTCGGCTATGGTGTTGATGATTTTGCATAGCAAGAGATTGCGTTCAGTAGGATTTTTGCCCAATTTGTCGGAGTCGAGGTGAATTTCAGAAAACAATCCTTCAAACGTATTGCCGAAAGCATCGTTTTCTATCTTCTTGAATCCGTCCGACAATGTGCTGAGCAAATCCGCGCTTTGTTTGCTTGCCAATTTGCGAATATTGTCCCACAGATATTGAGGCTCAATAACATAATGCACCTTGCGACGCATCTGTTTTTCAAATTCTTCGATGTCGTTAGGATTCTTTTTATACCAATCGAGCAACGGAGTTTTGCTTTCGTTGTCGTATTCCTTGCCCAACTCTTTTTTAACGGCTTCTCTGTATCTCCAAGAGATATTGTACAAAAACAGAAACGAGAGCATATAGTCTCGGAAACTGTCTGCATTCATTGAACCTCGTAGTTGGTCGGCGATTGCCCAAAGGATGTCGCCTAATTTATTTTGATTATTTTCTGACATATCTTAATTATATTATGAATTGGAATGAATCTTTTAGTTTGTTGAATATTTTTGTAATCAGTTCTTTATCATCATTGGATAAGACTGCATTTTGTTGCGGGGTGTATATGTTCTTATGAGTACGACTATTTATAATATCTGCATAAGCGGTTTGCTCTGCGTTTGTAAAACCTAACACGTGTAATACATAACTAAATTGTCCGCTACCCAAAAACGAAGATATATTTTCAAGTAGTTGCCGCAGTAATGCAAAATGATACATTTCCAATGAATTGTTGACCACAGCCTCGCTTATTATTTGTAGAATCCTCAAATGATAAAGTAGGACTTCATTTTTGGGATTTAACAATTGATAATCACCATTGTTGCATTCTAATAGTTTGATTGAATGTTTTTTCTTGAATTTATCTTTTTTCTCCCCCTGTGTCAGCCACGTGCTCAGCACGGTAGCCAAAGCAAGGTGATGTGTGGTGATTATTATTTTACGAGTTTCGTAGTATTTTTCAATGAGTTCATATATTGAAAAAACTGTTGTAAACAAGTTATGTTCGTCAATGCTTGATATTGGGTCGTCAATGAAAATGTATTGACTTTCAAAGTCATCAGTTGACGAATCAAATATAGCCAAGAAAAAACACCAAATGAAAATTTTCTCTTCTCCTCTTGATATTTTTATAGGGGTCAATGACGGATCATTTTTGATAAAGAATGAAACTGATGAAATACCTCTCGCATAATCATCATAGTATTTTAAAGAAAAATCATATTTAGGATTGTATGGAGATAGTTTTTCCTTCAATTTTTCTTCTGTGATTTGCCAATGTATTCGGTTTAAATAACACTCGCTTATGGTTAATTTTACGTTAGTATTGTCCCATACAAACAAATCCTCGCTGAAAGCATTATAGTAGAACCCATTTATATCATTATCATTGGCGAAGTCTTTGAATGCAACGGAAAGCCTTGTCTTACCTGTTGCGTTAAACGCATAGATAAGATGGATATTCTCTCGTGAATTTGACAATTCTTCCGCAATATTACTTAATGTTTTCGCCATAATTATCTGATTTTGACAAACATTTTTTGCATTAAACCTTTTTTGTGCTCCTGCAATTTTGTTAGTTTTTGTTCGTTTGTTTCTATCTCGCTGTCTATCGACGATAGACACGCGGCAATTTTCTGTTGTTCGGCGAGGGTAGGGACGGATACTCGGATAGCACTAAATTTTTCATATTTTAAATTTAGTGTGTCATTTACAAGACCTTGCGAGTGTTGATGGAAAACATTAATCATTTTCCGTGTCTTAAACATATAATAGAAAAACAAAGAAAAAATGTTTTCCTTAGGTTTGCATACTGTATATGCGGGACTAACAATCCCTTCTGTATCTACCCATACGCATCTACCTTGCCACATTCTCATTGTATTATATGCTATATCTCCAATACAAACGCGGAGATATTTTGATTTATCTGCATTGGAATTGTCTTTGCGATTTGTTTCTTCTTGTGGTATAATGCCATTTTCTGTCAATGATAGCAATGGCAGATTGATACATTTTTTTTCTATTCGTTCATCAAAACAATCCCCTAACAGTTTCACTTGCCAATCCCCTGAAAATTCGGGGAAACGCAATTCGGGGACGGCGCAATTGTTTTTCGGAAACAATTGCTGCATCAATCCTTTTTTATGTTGTTTCAACAATTCGATTTTGTCGCCAACGGATTTTATCAAATCGTCTAACGATGACAGGCACAAGGCAATTTTGCGCTGTTCGGCGATGGTAGGGATGGTGATGGTCAAATTGAAAAATTCATCTGCACTAATATTCAATAATCCGTGATTCCTTGCGCCTTCTTGGGCTACTTTACCTATTTGATTATTGAATATAGTTGTTTCAAAATATTGTTCAAAGAAATCTTTATCGTTGTTGTCTATAATCCCGAAACATATATATAGTGTTGAAACAACACCTTTTTCGTATTGTTTCAAAGGCTTTATTGCTCCAAATTCGTAACCGCCTGAACGACTTTTATTGTAGGCAAATTCGCCTTTGTGTATCAAATAATAATTTGTAACGTCATTAGACGCCACGTTTTTATTGAAATAATCGTTTTGGCTAATCAATCCGTATTGTGCTGAAATTGTCAATACATTTTGATTGTTTTCGCGGTTTTTCCTTGTAATACGGTCTGCGACCGCCCCCAATCGTTTCACCTGCCAATCGTCGTGAAATTCTGGGAAACGCAATTCGGGTGCGTATGTCGTTTCTGTTGTCATTTTGTTTATTCCTCCCAAGCATTTAATCCTGAAATTTCTTTGCCCTTTGCCATACGTTTGAGCAATGGCACTATCCGTGCCATAAACTCTTTTTCTTTGGCAACACGCTCGCGCCAACCGAGTTCAAGCGGTTCAAATAGTTCGGTTAGTTGGTCGTTGTCCAATATCAGGCGGTCGAGTGTCCGGGTGATAAATGCCTTCAAACTATCTTTGTCGAGTTGGAAATCATTTGCGATGCTGTTGATTTCGTTGTCGTATTTATGTTGCTTGAAGTCTTCAAAGTCTTTCTTAACTTCATCGACGGTTTTGCCATTGATATCGTCCTTGTCGAGCGAATTAATGTATTCGATAATCTCATCGCTGTTGTCCATAAAGTTGGAACTTGATTTTATAATGTTGATGATTTGCTCTTTGGTGAGTTTTTGCTTGGTCTCTTTGCCTGTCCATTTGGCAATCAACTCCATTATATAATCATAATCTATTATTACCGAAGCAAAAAGAACAAATTCAAAATCCAAATTGTCGTCGTTGAAATCGTTTGCTCCGTTGTCAGGCTCGTTTTGTGCCGAGGATTTTTCAAATTTGATGGCTTTGGCGGTTTCCAAATATGCAACCCTGAATCCGATCAAATCTTCCTGTGGCAAAATATCCTCAATTATTTGTTCGTCTTCTTCGGTGGCGTCGGTATATTGGTCGAGTTTTGTCTTTAATTTCTGAATTTGTTTGAAATTATTGATAAACTGACATTTGGCCTCGTTCCCACAAATATTGTAAACATCTTCGGGCGACAATGTGAGTTGCTGACGATGCATAAAGTCTTCGAGATTGCTGACTGCTTCTTTGTATTGTCTGATGACCTCTTCTTTGGGTTCTACGAGCCAAATTGTGCTTTTGGTGTTCAAGTCTTCTCCCGAAAACAATGCAACCGCCCTATCTACTTCGTCTTGCAACCCCCTGAAATCCAAGATATTTCCCTGCGGTTTGGTGTCGTTGAGCACTCTGTTGGTACGCGAAAACGCTTGAATTAGCGAATGGTATTTGAGGTTTTTGTCCACATAGAGAGTGTTGAGGTACTTGGAATCAAATCCCGTCAACAGCATATCTACAACAATGGTAATGTCGAGTTTGTTTTTATGTGCGTATGTTTCATTTGAGAATTTTTGGTTTTTGATTCTCAATTGCACATCTTGATAATATATGTCGAACTCTTGAAGCGAAAAACCGCTTTTCAGGGCTTTTTCGTCGCCTTTTGCATATCCTTCAATGAATTGTTTATTGTAGTCTTCGATAATTTCTTCCAAAGCCGCCTTCTTTTTGTTTTGGTCGGTTTTGTTGTCGTATCTCTCTTGCTGCAAATCCTCTTGAAGTTGCCTAACATCATTAAGGGTTTTCTCGTTGTTTTGTACAGCCTCCAACGGCGGTGTGAATACGCAAGTGATATTCAAGGGCTTATAGTCGGAGTTAGTTTCCGACATTATTCTTTGCTGTTCCTTGAATATCTTGTAATATTCGATGGCATCATTTATCGACGAAGTTGCAAACAGGGCGTTAAACTTTCTGTTTGCGGTAGATTTGTCGTGTTTGGACAATATCGACTTAACAATTGCAATTTTGTCGTATCCGTTTTCAGGTATTTCGTCATTTGGCTTGAAATAGTCAATATGAAACCTGAGAACGTTGAGGTCGTTGATTGCGTGTGTAATTGTGTACTTATGAAGAAGTTTCCCAAAAACGGTCTTTGTCGTTTTGTATTGCCCCTCTTGTCCGTCGGCTTGTTTGTACGTGGCGTTTTCGTCAAAAATTGGCGTTCCTGTAAAACCGAACATTTGCGAGTTCGGAAAGAATTTTTTGATAGCCTTGTGATTTCGTCCGAATTGGGAACGATGACATTCGTCGAAGATGAACACAAAACGGTCGTCTTTGATGTCTTCAAGATCTTCTTTGTAAGTATCTTCCGACAATGCCTTGTAAAGTTTTTGTATGGTTGTTACGATTACCTTGTTGTAGTCTTCCATTGAAGTCAGACGGCGTACAAGGACTGCGGTATTAGTGTTTTCTTCTACACAACCTTCCTGAAATTTATTGAACTCCTCGCGAGTCTGCCTGTCCAAATCTTTTCTATCAACCACAAACAAGCATTTTTCTATGTCTTCCTCATTTTTAAGCAGAGTTGACGCTTTGAATGAGGTAAGAGTTTTGCCGCTGCCTGTCGTGTGCCAAATATACCCGTTCCCTTTGCCGTTTTTTATGGTGTCCATTATCCTTTTAACGGCATAAATTTGGTATGGGCGCATTATAAGCACCTTTTTTTCAGTATTGACCAAGACCATATACCGGCATATCATTTCGCCAAGAGCGTATTTTTCTAAAAATATTTTTGTAAATTTGTTTAACTGGTTAATTGGTTTGTTGTTGCTGTCTGCCCAATTGTAAATAGGCAAAAACTGTTCTTTGGCGTCAAACTGTAAATAATTGTCGTTGTTGTTGGTAAAATAGAATGTTTTATCTTCATTGCTAACAATAAACAACTGCATAAAACACAGCAAGGTATTGAGATAGCCGTTACCTTTGTCGTGCTTGTAGTCGATAATTTGTTGCATTGCCTTGCGTGGATTTACCTTGTGGTCTTTGAGTTCTATCTGCACCAATGGCAAACCGTTGATAAGGATTATTACATCATACCTTTGATTGGAATTGGCGGTGTTGATTCTCAGTTGTGTTACAACTTCGTAATCATTTTTGCACCAATCATCTGTATTAATAAGGTTATAATAGAGTGGCAAACCGTCTTCTCGGTAAAACAACTGTTTTTCACGCAGTTTTTTTGAACATTTGAAAACATCTTTGTCGATTAGGTCGGTCAAAAGCATATCAAACTCACTGTCAGAGAGATGACAGAAGTTTCTCACATTGAACTTCTCCCTAAAATTTCTTTCGAGAGATTCTCTGTCTTTAATGTCAGCCCGATACTTATATTTAAGTTCTTCGAGTTGCTTAATAAGTTCGCTTTCTATTTGACTTTCCATAACTCGTATTTTATTTTACAAAAATAAGAAAGATAATATTAAAGGCAAAATTATTTCCTTTGAAAAAATGGTTAGTTGTTGTGTTTTGTGTATAAAAAAAGTAGAGACACACTTAACTGTGTATCTCTACTTTAAATCTGTCAAATATAATTCTAAGAATTAGTCCTTAATATTTGCTTTTAAGAATTCTCTGTTCAAGCGGGCGATGTGCGATATTGATACCTGTTTGGGACATTCAAGTTCGCAAGCGCCTGTGTTGGTGCAGTTTCCGAAGCCGAGTTCGTCCATCTTGGCAACCATTGCTTTGGCACGTTTGGCAGCCTCAACTTTGCCTTGGGGAAGGAGTGCAAGTTGCGAAACTTTTGCCGAAACGAACAACATTGCCGAGCCGTTTTTGCAGGTGGCAGCGCAAGCACCGCAACCGATACAAGCGGCAGCGTCCATAGCCTCGTCGGCATCAGCCTTGGGGATAGGAATTGCGTTAGCGTCGGGAACTCCGCCGGTAGATACCGAAACAAAGCCTCCTGCCTGCATAATTTTGTCGTATGCGCTACGGTCTACCATAAGGTCTTTAATTACGGGGAAACCGCCCGAACGCCAAGGTTCGATTGTGATAGTTTCGCCGTCTTTGAATTTGCGCATATGCAACTGGCAGGTGGTGATAGCATCGTCTGGTCCGTGAGCACGGCCGTTGATAAATAGCGAGCACATACCGCAGATACCTTCGCGGCAGTCGTGGTCGAATGCCACAGGGCCGTCGGGGTCGTTGGTGTTGATGAGTTGCTCGTTGAGTATGTCTACCATTTCGAGGAACGATGCCTCAGTGGATATGTTCTCCACTTTGTATTCTTTAAATTGACCTTTTGAATGACGGTCTTTCTGCCGCCAAACTTTCAAAGTCAAGTTCAAACCTTTATTTTCTGACATTTTTGATTCAATTTAAGTTTGTTTGAAAATTTTGATGCGGTAACTATTTACCTGTCTTATAGTTTCTTGTCTGAACTTTAATAAACTGATAGTTCAAATCTTCTTTATGAAGTTCAGGTTCTTGGTTCTCGCCTTTGTATTCCCAAGCGCCAACGTACATAAAGTTAGCGTCGTCGCGTTTGGCCTCGCCGTTGTCTTGGCTCTCTTCGCGGAAGTGACCGCCGCAAGATTCGTTGCGGTGGAGTGCGTCGCGAGCGATAAGTTCGCCAAGTTCGAGGAAATCGGCCACGCGGTTGGCTTTTTCAAGTTCGTTGTTGAGTTCGTCGGCTTTGCCGGGGATGTGAACTTTTTTCCAAAATTCTGCGCGGAGTTCCTGAATTTGTTTGATGGCGGTTTCGAGGCTCTCTTTTGTACGAGCCATACCAACGTTGTTCCACATAATGTGTCCGAGGCGTTTGTGGAATGAATCTACCGATTCGTCGCCCTTAACGTCCATAAGTTTCTTGATGTAAGCCTTAACGTCGTCTTCGGCTTTCTTGAACGCGTCGTTTTCTTTGGGGTTGATGCGGGGAACGTTGAACTGGTCGGCCAAGTATTCCTGAACGGTGTAAGGCAATACGAAGTAACCGTCGGCAAGACCCTGCATAAGTGCCGAAGCACCAAGACGGTTGGCACCGTGGTCGGAGAAGTTGGCTTCGCCTGCTGCAAACAATCCGGGAACTGTGGTAGAAAGTTCGTAATCGACCCAAAGACCACCCATTGTGTAGTGGATAGCGGGATAAATCATCATCGGCTCTTTGTAGGGGTCGGTGTCGGTGATTTTCTGGTACATCTGGAAGAGGTTGCCGTAGCGTTGCTCAACAACATCTTTTCCAAGACGTTCGATAGCGTATTTAAAATCGAGGAATACAGCGTTGCCGGTAGAGTTAACGCCGAAACCTGCGTCGCAACGTTCTTTTGCGTTACGTGAAGCCACGTCGCGGGGAACGAGGTTACCAAATGCAGGATAACGCTCTTCGAGGTAGAAGTAGCGGTCTTCGTCTTTAATGTCAGAAGCCTTGATTTGTCCTTTGCGGAGTTTTTCGGCATCTTCTTTCTTTTTGGGAACCCAGATGCGGCCGTCGTTGCGGAGCGACTCAGACATAAGGGTAAGTTTGCTCTGGAAGTCGCCGTGCTGAGGAATACAGGTGGGGTGAATCTGCACCATACAGGGGTTAGCAAAATATGCGCCCTTGCGGTAAGCCTTCATAGCGGCAGAACCGTTGCTACCCATAGCGTTGGTAGAGAGGAAGTAAACGTTGCCGTAACCACCTGTTGCCAATACTACGCAGTGTCCAAAGTGAGATGAAATTTCGCCAGTGAGAAGGTCGCGGGCAACGATACCACGGCAACGGCCGTCGATCATTACGAGGTCCATCATTTCGCAGCGGGTGTGCATCTCCACGTTTTTCAAACCGATCTGACGGCTGAGTGCTGAGTATGCACCAAGGAGAAGTTGCTGTCCCGTCTGACCGCGGGCGTAGAATGTACGTGATACGAGCGCGCCACCAAACGAACGGTTAGCCAAGAGTCCGCCGTATTCACGGGCAAACGGAACTCCCTGAGCCACACACTGGTCGATGATAGAGTTAGAAACCTCTGCCAAGCGGTAAACGTTGGCTTCGCGTGCGCGGTAGTCGCCACCCTTGATAGTATCGTAGAAAAGGCGGTAAACCGAGTCACCGTCGTTGGGATAGTTTTTAGCAGCGTTGATACCGCCCTGAGCGGCGATAGAGTGAGCACGGCGGGGCGAATCCTGATAGCAGAATGCCTTAACTTTAAAGCCCATCTCGGCAAACGAAGCGGCTGCCGATGCGCCTGCCAAGCCTGTGCCTACTACAATTATATCTATTTTTCTTTTGTTGGCGGGATTTACAAGATGCTGGTGTTCTTTATAGTTTTTCCATTTGTCTTTCAAATCGCCTTCTGGTATTTTTGAATCCAATTGTGCCATAATTGTTTCTTTCTTTTTAAGATGATGGATTAAGATTATTTGTTAGACTCTTGTTGGCAGGGAGTCTGAGTGCTTTGCTGACATTCAACAGCCTGTTTGTCTTTGCAGCAACCTTGGGGAACTTTGATTCCGCCACAAGCAGCGTAGATTACGATAACTGCAAAACCTAAGCAAACGATGGTGCTGAACCATTTGGCGATGCATTTGAGACGAGGAATCCAAGTCTTGTTGCTAAGGCCAGCGGTGTGGAATGCGCTCCAAAAACCGTGGTTCAAGTGCAACCAGAGGGCAGCGAACCAAATGAGGTAAACTACTGTAAGCACGATGCTTAATGCGCCGCACTCGTGGAAATAGTAGTTGATCCAATAAGCGCCGTTGGTAGAGAGGCTCTCTGCCTCTTCGCAGCCAATAAGGTCGGCGAACATCATCTTAGCCCAAAACTGACCAAAGTGGGTGATAAGTCCGCAGAAGATAATGATGCCGAGAACGAGCATATTCTTCGAAGCGAACTCCACTTCTTTGGGGAGATTCTGGCTGTCGTAGCGGTCTGTGCCACGAGCCTTGCGGTTCTGAATCGTTAACACAAACGCGTAAACGATGTGCACCAAAAATCCGGCGGCGAGTATCACCGTGCCGGCAACGGCATACCAGTTGGAGCCGAGGAATGCGCAAACACTGTTGTAGGCGCATTCGCTAAACAATACCACCGCGTTCATACACAGGTGGAATAGCAGAAACAATATCAAGAACAAACCTGATATACTCATTATCAGTTTTTTCCCGATAGAACTTTTAAAGAATCCTTTCATAGCAGATTACTTGTTTTTTAATTATCGTTGTACAAATAAAGTATTTTTCAAGCAACAAAAGTACGTCAAAAATCTCGTATACGGCATTAAATCTTAAAAATAATTTAATAAAATTTCGATTTTTTTTGTAACTAATTGAATAATAGTGGATAATATTTACATCAGCGAGCCCTGCAATTTTTATCGGCATTATCCGTTATAATAACAAAACACCTTAATAATATAGTATTATGAATAAGATTTTTTTTGTAATTGCAATTCTACTGCTGCCTATGCTGGGCGTGGCTCAAAACGTGGGACTTAATATCGGCGACAAGGCTCCCGAAATATCCGCTAAAACTCCCGACGACCAAGTGCTGAAACTTTCGTCGCTCAAAGGCAAACTTGTGCTGATAGATTTTTGGGCATCGTGGTGCGGTCCGTGCCGCAGAGAAAACCCCAACGTTGTGGCTGTCTACAATGCTTACCACGACAAAAAATTTAAATCGGGCGACGGCTTCGAGGTATTTTCGGTTTCGCTCGACAACAACAAGAGCGCGTGGACCAAGGCAATCGAAAAAGACCAACTCACTTGGGCATCGCACGTATGCGACTACAAAGGCTGGTATGGCGAGGCATCCACAGTTTACGAATTAGAATCCATCCCGATGAACTTCCTTATCGACCAAGACGGCATCATCATCGCCAAAAACCTCCGCGGCCCAGCGTTGGAAAATAAGATAAAGGAATTGGTGGCTGAGTAAGATATTTTTTCTTATATTTGCAAACAAATAAAAGTGTTTGCTATGGATAAGACTAACAATACCATACAAGTTATCAGCGATTGCCTTAACAATATTTTTGTTAGTATTGCGCCTGTCAAGGGTAAGGCATATCTTTTCGGTTCTCGTGCCCGTGGCGATGCCCGTAACGACAGCGACTGGGATGTGCTTATACTCTTAGACAAACCCAGTATTACTTCTGATGATGTTGACAAGGTGAGTTATCCTGTGCGCGAACTGGGGTGGGCAATAGACTCTATGATTAACCCTGTGATGTACACAATGGCAGAATGGGAAGGCAAGAGTTTTACACCATTTTACAAAAACGTTATGAAAGAAGGAGTTGCGTTATGAGTTTGAAATCTCTATCACAAATTGTTTACTATGCGTCAGACAGGAGATTATGATGATACATACGGTCTGATTGAGGATGATGTCAGACCTTTTGTAGAACCAACAGGAGAGTTTATAGAAAGGGTTATCCAAATGGCAAATGCTTTGTTGGATAATAATGCTGATTGATTTGTTAAGAAAAAATTAATGGCATCAGTACCTAAAATTATATTAGACAACCCATTCAGAGTTTTGGGCGTGTATGCCAACTCGTCGTATAGAGAAATTGTGGCAAGCATCAGCAAGACTACTAAATTTTTGGAGGTTGGTAAAAATATAGATTATCCTCTTGATTTGCCGAGGGTTAAAAATATGAATGTAGAATCTAACCTGTCTCATTCGTTGGAAGATTTAGACAATGCTTTGGCTTTGCTTTCCAACTCAGAAGAGCGACTCAAATATGCGCAGTTTTGGTTTTTGAGGATGACACCTCTCGACGAGAAGGCTTTTGATGCACTTTTTGCTGGTGAACAAAATAATGCTTTATCTATTTGGAATAGAGAAGATAATCTTTCGTCGCTGCAAAATAGGATAATTATTTGTTTATGGAAATGTGATTTCAAATCGGCGTTGCAAAATGCCGAAAAACTTTACACAAAATACTCAGACGATTTTTTAAAGGCAGTTGATTCTAAGGGAACTCTTGTCAAAAGTTCTGATGATTTGATGCAAACTTTTGTGGATACCCTTGTAACCAATATTACTCCGAACGAGTTGTTGGATTCCAATCCATCTCCATTTTGGCTTGATTATTTAATTCCTACTATTTCTGATGATACTCTCGCCAAAATGAATAAAGCCATACAAGACGCTAAGGATCATTAGACCTTCTTAACACCGAGGGGCGTAAGGCGAATTCTGTTCTTCCCCAAAATGGCATAGGAGTGAAACTTCTTTGCGATATTGAGGATGAATTAAATGTGCTCAAAAAAATTTCCGCGCCCGACAATCCGAGGTTTCAACTTACTTCGGATCGCCTTGCAAATATGCTTTACGAATGTTCTATCGATGAATACAACATACGAAAATTTTCGCCAGATTATTCCGTCAATTTGTTGCAGAATGCATTGGCTTTGTCTAATAATTCAATGGATAAAGAGGAGATTAATAGTAAGATTCAACTATTCCAAAAAAAAGCGGAAAAATTGCAGGCTGAGAAATTAGGAGAAAAAGCGAATCAGCGACACAACAATATTATTTTGTGGATTTTTCTCATAGTCTATTGTTCCCCGATTGTTGCGGTTATTATAGCATTATTGGTATCGTTTTTTGACTGGTTGTGGCATTGTCTGTTTTAGCATTGGTATTTGAATTCATTCTCCTCCTAGTTAACCATCCTTAACGTATTTTAATTCTATTTGGCAGAGGAGATATTGTTTGGGCGGGGTAAATGCGCTACATTTGTCCATAAAATAATTTAATCTTATCTATTATGGAAAACCGATTTATTGAAACTGTAAAAAAAATTGACGCCGTGCTGATTCTTGTGGCTGGCGTGGCATTGATAATCTTTTTGTGCGCAGTCGCTTACGATATGTTTGGCGGACACGACTACGAGCCACCGAACCAAATTATCATTGCCGACACTTCCGACCCCGACGATAATACCGAGGTGCGCGAAACTGTATCTTTTATGAAAGCCGTTAAAGATGTGTATGTATTTGCAGTTCAGAGTACTGCTATCCGTAGCGACGAACTTGTGGAGGGTTCTGCCTTGGGCAAATCGATACAAAACTCGTTTAAAAGTTTCAACCCCGCAGTTGCCAACTTAATTTTTGTAAAAGATGGAGTACAAAAGCGTCTTTTCGACAAAAACGCCCTTATCTACAAATATTCTTTTGCTTATTTTGATTCTGAGCCGTACCAGTTGATGTGTGATTACAATATCTATGCGGTTGTAAACCAAGATACTAACAACGATAAGTTGCTCAACGGTATGGATAATGTGATGCTCTACGTATCGGATTACGACGGCAACGGTTTGGAGCAGGTTTCGCAGTCGATAAGTAGTTTCAACTTTACTGGCGGCAACTCGTTTGTATTCTCTGAATACGACGGCAAAACCGAAACCTTCTACCGCTACGACCGCACAACCCACAAGAAGATACAGTTAACATCAGTTGAACAACAAGTTGACGAAAAGAATATTGGGTTGTATGATTAAAGATTAAAACACATCGGAATGTGTTCCAGTATTAAGCATTAGCATAGTAAGTTCTTGATCATTTTGTTCCCAAATTAGAAGCCAATCTGATTCTAAATGACATTCCCATTGATTATTGCGGTTGCCATGGAGAATGTGAGGCTTGTATTTTGGGGGCAAATGACCTTCTTTTGCCAAAATATTAATGGCTGTTTTAAGTTTCGACATGTCATAACCACGCTTGATGCACCTTTTAACCTCTTTTTCAAAGCGTTTGGTAGTGATAATTTCGTATGCCATTATATTCCCATTTTATTGAAGAACTCTTCCGGAGTGGCATAGCGGTTAACCTTGCCTTCTCTTGCCTCTTTTACAGATTGCTCATATTCAGTAAGTCTTTTTAGTTCAGGAATGCGTATTTTTCTCACGCCCTTTACCATCGAAAAAGCCTTTTTGATATCTTTCAGAAGGGAAATATCATCAATGTCGATTAAAAACTGTATATTAGATGTTGCTTCCATAATTGTTTGCGTTGATTATTGCTGCAAATATAATGAAATTTATTATTGAGTGTTATTTATTTAGATAAAAAATCCGCCGAAATGAATTTGTCTTTCAGGCGGATATTATGGGGAAGTGGTTGATGATCGTTATTTATTATTAACACAACGCAGGCATAAACTTGGCAAAAAGGTACAATCCTTTGTCGCCGGCGGTTACTTCGTGGGGTATTTGGGCGGGGATGATGCTGATTGTACCCGGCTTATAATCAAGTGTTTTGCCATCATTGAGACAAGTACCTTCGCCGCTGATTACCTCGTGAGTTTCTAACTGAGGATTATGTGTGTGAAGTGCAATTTTGCATCCTGGGTCGATTTTTACAAGATGGTAACTAAATGTGCCGTTGGTGTCGGCGGCGGTAACTATGTGTTTGAGATATACGCCTTTGAATGTTGGATGGGCGTTCCATTTTAGGTTGGCAAATGCCACTGTTTTGTTGGGGAGCGCAAGGCTGCCGTTGTTGAATTGTTCAAATGTATCCATTTTTTCTACGCTGTTTTAAATTGTTTTACAGCGCAAAATTACGGCGCGGCGACGGTATATGCTTGTAAAAAATTGCTGATTTTATATTCCCCGACTCTTTTTGGAATATTCACTCGGCGAAATGCCAACAATCTTTTCAAAGCATTTGTCAAAATGGCTTGAATCGTAAAAACCGTTGTCTAACGCTGCGTCTATCAGGCGATTGCCGTTGGCAATTTCTTTTTGAGCATTGCGCACACGCACCTGTATAAGAAACTGATGTGGGGTAAGTCCCGTGGAGGCTTTGAATTTGCGTATCAAATGGTATTTGCTAACAAACACTTCCTCAGAAAGTTGGTCTAATGAGCAAGGTGATGTTGACATTGATGCTATTTTATCGGCAATGGCTTGAATTTCGGAAGGAAGATATTTGTCTAAGTTGTTGTAAATTAATGCAATTGCTTCTAAAAAAGATTGCAATGCGGCTTTATTGAGATTGGCTTCGGTGTATTTTGTTTTAATAATGTTGCAAAGGCTCTCGGCGGTTTCGGTAGATAGTATATTCTTATTGATACACAGCGATATAATCTGCGCGCCTTTCTCCACTTTTACTGAGTGCGGCATATAAGGTCGTATTATAAAGGTGTCGCCCTGATGTAATGCAAGATTTACGTTGTTGTAATAGAGATCCGCACCGCCCTGTGTAATGTATGAAACAATGTAGTGCGATGTATGGGTATGCAGTCCAAAATCTTTTGTAATATCCTCTGTTACAACAAATTCTATACTATGGTCGTTGGTTAATAGGTATTGCATTGGGGTGGAAAACATTATTTAATCTATTGCCATTTAGTCTAAATATCTAACTAAATCAATTTGGACTTCACCTGAGTTAATTGTGAGGTTGTCATTAGATATTTCTATATTCCACGGCATATAAAACGACATGTCACCATGTAATATTTCAAATTCGATGGTGTTGTTATCTTTCATACGCCATGAGTTAAATTTTGTGTTTATATTCTTACCTTCGGCGAATATACTTCCATTAGGATAAAATAGGAAAGCCATTCCGTTGTCGTTGCTCCTTGATACCCAAGCACCTAAAATTTTTTTAAAGTTAGAGTATTGAGAATTTTTTTCGTAAAAGGCTTTGGCATTATTTAAATCACTTTCGTAAGCATTTATAAAATATTTTATAGCCGCAGAATATTCTTCCGCTGTTAGAAATGTAGCCATATTATCTATATACTTATTGAGATAAGTGCGCGCTATCCAGTATTTTTCATTCGGCATGCCTATGTCAAGAATGCAGAATTTTCGGTTTTGCATATCAATTAATAATATTACACCATCGTAACCATCGATTGATGCCTCACCTTTGCCAAAGTCGTTGTATTCATAAAAATCCATCGCATAATTTTCGCTCGCATTATTATTTTCGCTTGCTTCTTTGTTATTGTTGTCAATGGTAACAATAACTAAATCAATATTATTTTTTGCAACAAATGCCTTTGCCCTTTTTTGTATATAGTTGTAATCTTCGGCGGATAGCAAATGCGCAACGTCGTATACTTTGAGAGATGAGTCAACGTAGGGAGTGGCAAGAGCCAACTCTTTTTGACGTTCTGTAAGATTCCCTTTGAGAAATGATTTATTAACCAATGGGTTTGCGTCAGTACGTTTGGCAATTTGGTATCTATCCCAACCATTGGCGTATTCTGTCTCTTGTGCTTGAAGATTAATTGCAACAAGTACTATACAAATAATGAATATAAGTGTTTTTCTCATATTAATAACAGTTTTGAATTGATTGTTACAAAGCAAAGATACTAAAAATATTACGATTATCTATTATATAGATAAGTAATTTTGGGGACTTTTCCAACATAAAAATGCCATTATTTTGGTACTTTTCCAACTTTTATATTACCAAATCATTTCCGCCGGAATCAACGCAGGGTCGAACATTACTTCGGAGCGGTTGTCCCATATTAGTTCTTTGGCGGTGATTTCTCCTGTGGCGCGGAGTGTGGTTGTGCGGTAAATTTTAGAAATCCGGTAATAGGTATCGCCTTGACGTTCAAAATGGTGTCCTTCTTCAATTAAAGCATAAGTGTAATCAAAAGACTTTGTGCTACGGAGTTCTCCGTAAAGGTTGGTATCGTCGCACCAAAGAATTAACTGAACATTCTGATTTGTAGTGTTTTTGAAACGATAGTCGATATAGTTGAAACTTACCGACGTGCCGTTTGCCATTGGAACGCGGTGATCGATGTCGCAGGCAAGTGCGTCGGTGTGTTTGTGAAACTCGGTGATTGTGAGCGGACTATGTAACACCATATTATTAATAGTGTTGGCAAGATTGCATAGACCTCCGCCTGTGCCGGTGATAAGTTTGTTGTTTTTGAGAATACGTCCCTCTTTGTAGCCCTTTCGTTTGGTAGTGGTGCCCACAATGCGCCAAAACGAGAAAGTTTCGCCGGGTTTTATTATTATGCCAGAGATTTTTGCGGCGGCAATGCGGATGTTTACGGCCTTGTTTTGTTGTGTAACGGGGTCGATGCCTTTTCCGGTTTTAATCAGCACAGATGTGTATGAGGATATGATTTCGGGCAGTTTGTCGGTTTGTTTGGTTTTGGCAAAACGGTCTTTTCCTAAAAGGTTTTTTAATCTTCGCGCAACGATGTTTTTGTGCTTTGAGATAGTCCAAAACAGCGGGTTACGATCGCAAAAGTTACGATGAGATTTCGGTTTCATGGTGGCAACAATTTTGGGCAAAGTTAGTTTGTTGGCTGCAAATGTGCAAGTGTTGGAGGTTGATATTTTGGGCGAAATGTACCCAAAATAGTGTGGATTTCGCCCAGAAATTAAGTTTTTGGGCGAAATCTACCTAAAAATAGATAGATTTCGCCCAAAATGTTTGGTGTTGCCACTTTTTTGTGTTATCTTTGTTGCCTTAAAAGATATTAATATGAAGTCGTTGATAGGAAGACATACTGAAATAGCCACATTAAACACAGCGTTAAATAGTCAACGAGCCGAATTTGTGGCTCTATATGGGCGTAGACGTGTGGGCAAAACTTTTTTGATTAACCAAATGTTTGAGCCTGAACAGTTTGTGTTTAAGATGACAGGTGTTATCGAAGGAACATTGAAAGACCAATTTGTGGCGTTTGCCGATGCTATGGACGATTTTGGCTATCAAATGCCACATCACCCTTCGGATTGGATGGAAGCGTTTGTTATGCTTAAACGTGCTCTTAAAGAGGTGGTTAAGAAGAAAGAACGTTGCATTATTTTTATCGACGAACTGCCGGCGATGGATGCCGAAAAGTCGAATGTGGCAGCCGCTGTGGGATATTTTTGGAATCAATGGGCTTCGCTCCACGACAATGTGGTGCTTATTATTTGCGGCAGTGCTACAAGTTGGATGATTGGAAATGTTATCAACAGCAAGGGTGGACTTCACGACCGTATCACTATCGAACTTCCTATACATCCATTTTCGCTGAAAGAAACCGAAGAGTATATCGAATCGCAAGGCTTTGTGTGGAACCGTCAGATGATTCTTTTGGCCTATATGGTTTTTGGCGGAATTCCTTATTATTTAAGCCTTTTGGATAAAGGCGAAAGTGCTGTTCAGAATATCGACAGATTATTTTTTAGTCGCGATATGCAAATGCGTGGAGAATTTAGGCGACTATTTAACACGCTTTACAAAAATCCCAAACGTTATATAGAACTTATAAAGGCTCTCGGCAAAAGTCGTCAAGGAATGACCCGCTCGCAAATAGCCACAGCACTTAAATTGCCCAACAACGGACACCTTGGTCAACAATTGGAAGATCTTGTGTATTGCGATCTTATCCGCAAAAATATTGTTAGGGAAAAAGAACTGAAAACCAAGGATGCCATTTATCAAATATGCGACTTTTTTAGTCTGTTTTACCTTACATTTATCGACCGTGCCGAGGTGGAAACTGCATATTGGAGTCATCATATCAACACTCCTGAAATAAATACTTGGATGGGGCTCGCTTACGAACTGGTTTGTATGGCGCATATACATCAGATTAAATGTGCTTTGCGTATCGACGGAATTTCTACAATTAGTTATTCTTGGCGTAGCAAAACGTCAACTCCGGCTGCACAAATCGACATTGTTATCGAACGCGCCGACCGAATAGTAAATATCTGCGAGGTTAAGTACTCGCAATCGCCTTACGAATTAGACAAGGAAGAATACGATAAAATTCAAAACCGTAAGAATACTTTTGTAAAAGAAACCGCATTGAAGCATACACCGTGGATTACGCTAATTACCACAGAAGGCGTCGCTCCCGGCAAATATTCGCAGATGGTGCAAAGCGTGGTGGTGCTGGATGATTTGTTTAGAGAGTAATTTATATATACGACATTATGTATCTCGGTGATTGAAAAAATAGACCAGTTTGGGGATCAGATAATTTTTCGTATATCTGAGATGTATATACTTTATCTATTGCATCTTCTATTTTGTAACCCTTTTCTTCTACAAGAATGCTTATAATTTCGGTCGTTAAGTACCGTTTCATATATTGGAACTCTTTTTCTGTGATATTCATATTTTATGCAGTTTTGAGATTGCTAATTTAGTTCCGAAAAAATATTGATATGTTGTGCCACCCATATATTTTAGATTTTCGAGAAACTTTTCGATTGTAATAATTCCTGTTTCGTATTTTGTTATTTGTAATCCTACACGGTCGTTGGCAATTGGTCCGTATACAATATCGTAGTCATGTGCTTGTTCTGATGTTTTGTTTTTTCTATTCAAGAAGACAAATTCTGCCCATTCTTCTGAATAATCCTCAAATGTTAATATTTTGAGTGTATTTGATGATAATATGTTTTCATCGAATAAAAAGGAGTTCATCGTTGGTTCTCCTCCTTCTGTGCGAGCCTTAAATTCTGCCATTCTCCATGCTTGTTCTTGGTTTGCCGAAAGATAAAAACCTTTACCAAAATCTTTATTTGGACGTGATTGTGATAGGTCTATTTTATTGATGTTCAAAGTAGAGCCATGATATAGTATCATAAATCACCTCCTTTTCTGCGACAATATATTGCAATGCTTTCTGTCATATCCTCAAATGATTGTGTATGCATAACATCATAAAATTCATGAACTAACTTTATTGCATCATACTTGCGTAAATAATTATACGCCTGAGTTTCCGTGATTGAAAATCGAGACGCGAATGAAGCAATAAAGATTACTATGTATTCTGCAATATCATTTAGTGTAACCATAATTATCGTTTTTTAGGATAACATTGCAAAAATAATATTTTGTTTGTACTTTTCAAAATGATAAATACTTTTCTTTTTGACTAAATCTCCCTCTCCATTTCCACCCCTTGCCACTCTTCGCCATCGATGATATGATTGCGTTCGGAGGTGATTTTGAAACCAACTGATTTGTAACACGCTATTGCCGAAGGGTTTTCGTTAAAAACTCCGAGGGTGATTTTCTTTGCGCCTAATTGTTTTTGTGCGTAATCAATGGCTAAGTTTAACATTGCTTTGCCATAACCTTTGCTGCGTTTGGTGTCGTCGATGATTACAAATCCAAAACGTACAACTGTTTTATCCTCAGATGGATACCTAATAATAAGGTGTCCCACAATTTGATTATCTGCCACAGCCACTAATGGGTATACAATGCCGTCGGCATATTGATTTGCCATATCCTCGGGTGTGGCAGGGAAATTCTTATAACGGTCGGCACTCCAAAGTCGAAATGAACGGCGAGTTTTGCACCAACTTAGAATGGTGGTGGAATCGGAGGGTGTGTATGGGCGGAGATGCATTTGTGATGATGTTTCCATGGAAATTTGTGGTTTTATGTGAATAATTGCGTCAATTATAGAGTTATATTTTACGTTTTACCCCCCTTACAGCCTGTTCTTCCCATGGGTTGTCGGGCCAGACGTGTTTGGGGTAGCGGGGTTTGAGTTCTTTTTTTACTTCGTAATAGGCTGTGTTCCAAAAACTGCGGAGGTCGGAGGTTATCTGAACGGGTTTGTAGCCGGGCGAGAGGAGGTGCATCAGTACGGGGGTGCGGTTGTTGTTGATTTTTGGGGTTTCGGCAAGTCCGAAAACCTCTTGCAGACGTACTGCCAATACGGGCGGAGTGCCGTCGGGATTGTATTTCAGGTGGATACGGCTTCCCGATGGTACTTGCAGGTGTGTGGGTGCAAGGGTGTCTAAAAGATTTTGAAGATTGTAATCTAAATGGTATTGCAGTGGTTCTATGAGGTTTAGGCGTTTTAATTGCTCGGCGGTGCGAATTCCGTTGAGGTACGGCAGAAGCCATTGTTCGCAGGTGTTGATAAGTGCGGCGGTGGAAACGTCGGGCCATTCTTGTTCGGGATTCCATTGGCGGAGACTGAGAACGCGGTTTTGCCATTGCGCCACTTCGTCGGAAAAATCCAAAAGCGGAGCACCTTCTTTTTTTACGGCATCAATGATAATGTGGGCAACTGTTTCGGGGTCAACGTTTTGCAACGGTTTTTCGCGGAGAATTATACTGCCTATTTTAAGTTGACTTACGGCTGTGATTCCGCCTTTTTTGGTGTTCCAAGATATGGTGTCTTGCTCGCGGAGCATAGGTTTTAGGCTTTCGGGGGCGAGCGGCGATGCAAGGAAGATTTTTCCTATGCCGTCGCGGGCGTTGAGCGAGGCAATTGTGAGCCATGGTTCGTTGGCGAGAGGGTCGCTGTGGTCGGTCATGGCAATGGCGCCGTTTGAGAGCATAAATTGAGCGTTGTTGCCCGGCTTGGCAGAGGCAATGCGTTCGGGAAATGCGTAGGCAAGGAGCAAGCCCGTGTCGTAAGGATCGATTTCGGCATTGTCGGTGGTGGCTGAAAACATTTTTCGGTATTGAAACGCGCTGTTTTCGATATTGTCGAAGGCACGCGAATGGCGGTTTTGTGCGCGAAGACGGCGGAGGGTTTCGATACGCAGGTTAATGTCGGTGCCTGAATCGGGCATTGGGTCGCGAAAATCGAGAATGGCAGCAATGTCGGCGGCAAGTGGTAAGAGGTTGATTTTTTGTGCCTCTACAAGCATTTTGGCAATTCGCGGATGACAAGGAATTTTCTGTAATTCAATGCCTTTTGGGGTGATTTTGCCGTTTTGATCGATGGCTTCGAGTTGAAGCAAAGTGTCTTTGGCTTGCGTAATGGAGAATTTTGGCGGAGGAGTTAGCCAAAGAAGGTTTTCGGGGTTGGATTCGCCCCATTTGGCAAGTTCGAGCATAAGCGGAGCAAGGTCGGCATACTCAATTTCGGGACGTCGGCAAGTGTCCATACGACTGTAATCGGCTTTGCTATAAAGTCTTAGACAAACGCCTTCGCTCAATCGTCCTGCACGTCCTTTGCGTTGGTCTGCCATATCTTGCGAAATGCGCACAGTTTCTAATCGCGAAAGTCCAGTGTTAGGATTGAATTTTTGCACCCTACTGAAACCGCTGTCTATTACTATTTTGATGCCCTCTATCGTAAGCGAAGTTTCAGCAATGGATGTGGCAAGAACAATTTTGCGTTTTCCGGTGCGGTCGGGTAGAATTGCAGCCGTTTGACGTGCCGGAGGTAACATTCCATATAGCGGATGAACTGCGAATAGATTGTTGTCGAGCGATTTTAATGCCTCTTCGCATTTATGGATTTCGCCTTCGCCAGGAAGAAATACAAGCATATCGCCCTCGTATTGTTTTGATGCTCTGCGTATTGCGGCAACGGCAGATTCGGCTATCGTGGTTTCATCGGCGTTGCCTTCGTAAATTGTTTCCACATTAAACATCTTGGTCTGACACGTGATAACTGGCGCAGAGAGCATTTCCGAAAGGGTTGGCGTGTCGATAGTGGCTGACATTATGATGATTTTGAGGTCGGGACGGAGAATTTTCTGACATTCGCGGCAAAGGGCGAGTGCGAGTTCGGCGTTGAGGTTTCGCTCGTGAAACTCGTCGAAAATTATTGTAGAAATGCCAGCAAGTTCGTTGTCGGATTGGAGCATACGTGTGAGAATACCCTCTGTAACAACCTCCAAGCGAGTTTTTTCGCTTTTTACAGATTCAAACCTGATGCTGTAACCGATAGTTTCGCCGATTTTTTCGCCCAAGAGGTCGGCCATTCGGATTGCGATGGTTTTGGCTGCGAGGCGACGCGGTTCGAGCATAATGATTATTCCGCCGTCATTGCCGTTGCGCTTCAAAATATCCAAAGGCAATATCGTACTTTTGCCCGTTGCCGTTGGCGACGAAACGATAATTGCTTGATTTTTAGTATATTTATCGTATACTTCGGAAAGTATTTGTTCAATAGGGTACATAGGTTTGAACGCAAATTTTTTGCTTGGCAAAATTATAATAATGCGTAGATATTAAAAATCAAAACTCGGCGGAATCTCATTTTTTCTGATAGATTCCGCCGAGTTTTAAAAAAATGGTTTTTGTAATTATCTAAAAAATAGTGATTTATATTTTTTCAAACCATATTGCATAATGTGGATACTGCTTGCCATCTGAATATTCATAGTTGGTTTCGCCGTACGAAACGGTTACTCCCCATTTCTTTTCGCCAATTTTAACAAACAGCCTTTCAAATATTCCATCTTCTATTGTGCCGTCAAATTCAGTGCTAAGTTCTTGATCACTATATAATTTACCATCGGCAGAGATGCTCTTTAAGTATTTGTTGAAATCTTCAATTTCCGCGTTAGATTCGTTTGAGGTCCTTTTGTTGGGTAATACAAAATAGAGGGTGTATTTTTTTGACATAATTGCACCGTCAATTGCAAATGCGTCGGGAATCATTTTGGCAAAATCTACTCCGAGAGATTGTTCTACTGTATTTAAAACGTCGGCAACTACTCTGTTGCTGCTATTTCCAGATTTTGCGCCGCCATTATCGGTGGTTTGGCTGTTTTCTGTTGTTTGAGGATTTGTACCAGAACCTGTATTGCCCGACCCTCCGCAAGCAACCATCGCTGACATCGCAATTGCGATTATCGAAATCATAAATAAATTCTTCATAATGATTTAATTTTTAAATAATTAGACATAAAATTATTGCTGTTTAGCAAATATAATAATTTTATGAATTGAGTCAATAGTTTATTAAAAATAATTTTCAATATTCCACGCTAAATAAAGCGGAAGACTTGTTGTGGATGTGCCCTCCACGATGTTTGTAGCAATGTTTTTGAGAGAAAGTTTGAATCCGTTCTTTATATTGTATTTTTTACAAAATAAGCGATAACTCTTTGCTTGTGTGTTAGTTGCCGATTTTACTTCTATCGGTATTATTTCACCGTCGTTTTCAAACAGAAAATCTAACTCTGCACTATTTCCCGAACGCCAAATATAGGGATGGCGACGGAGATTTATAAGTTCGTTGTGAACGTAGTTTTCTGTAACCGCACCTTTAAAAGTAGTTGAATAATCCGATTCTTCAATTAACTGTTTGTAACTTAATCCAAGACGGCGGCTCAGCAGTCCAATGTCGGCGGCATACACTTTGAAATATGTAGCATCGGCATAAGCGGCAAGGGGTGGTTCGGCGTTGGAAACAAGTTCTACCAAGTAGACCAATCCTGCATTTTTGAGCCATTGTAAAGCACCTTCTAATTCGTGTGCGCGTTTGCCCTCTTTTACGTGCGAAAAAACGAACTTGTTGTTGTCCTTAGCCAACTGTTTGGGCACCGAATCCCAAATCATACGGATTTTTTCAATTTCGGCTGTTGGGGCGTGTTTTGCAAAATCGTCGGAATAATCTGCCAGAATGTCGTCTTGAATTTGTGCAGCTATTGTATAATCTTTTGTATCAGCGTATTGCTTAACCACTTCGGGCATTCCGCCAATTAGGTAATACTCTTTTAAAAGTCGTTCCAATGGCTTTGTAAAAGATGCTGGTATTTCGCGGTCGACAGGCCATTGAGCAAACAACGAAAGATACTGTTCTTGATCGAGTGCCGTAACAAACTCTCTGAAACTCATAGGCAACATCTGCATTCTGTTAACCTTGCCCACGGGAAATGAAATATTTTGATGGTTGAGTGCAACGCCTAACAGCGACCCTGCACAGGCTATATGTAACTCTGGCTTGTTTTCGCAAAAATATTTGAGTGCTGTAATTGCTCTTGGGGTTTCTTGTATTTCGTCTAATATCAATAACGTTTCTCCTTCGGTGATTTTGCATCCGCTTATGAGTGATATTTCGTTGATAATCCGGGTGGTATCAAAATCGTAATCAAAAATCGATGAGTATTTGTTTTCTGCCTCAAAGTTGATGTAACATACGTTTTTAAAATAGGTGGCTCCAAACTCTTTGAGTGTATGTGTTTTACCACATTGCCGCACGCCAGTAAGCAACAACGGTTTGCGATGGTTGCTGTCTTTCCAAGCGGTTAAGTCGTTTATAATGTCTCGTTTCATATTGCAAATTTACAAAAGTCGTATGACTTTTGCAAAAATTTTTACAAAAGTCGTATGACTTTTGTGATTTTTTTTACTTTTTCTCTTTCACCTTCTTTATCCACCTCCTATACATCCACACAAATCCAAACACAGGCCAGAAGCTCATTCCTATAAAGGCAACGATGCCGGGGAGGTCGCCGCCACGGAGTATGGGTATGGTGGAGGCGAAGATTATGCCGTGGAGAATGAGCCGGATGTCCGACGAATATTTTAATGTGGTGTTAAACAGCCAATTAAACATTATTCCATAGATAATGCTCAGCAGTATGACACCAAAAACGCCGCCTTCGCCATAAAACGAGCCGTATATCGACTGCGAAATGCCCACAGTGGTGTTGCCGTACATTCCTTCGTTTAATCCGAGTTTGTTGGCGTATCCTCCCACGGGTTTGTCGGGCCAAAGGGTACGCGGAATGGGTCGCAGAAGTATCTCTAAATGTTCCATACCGCACGTATAATCAAGGTGTTGCGGGTAAACTTGCAGCACCATCATAAAGCCGTCGAGCATATTTTGGTCTTCTGCCAACTGCATACGGTATTGTGCGTATTCTATTTGTTGCTCAAAAGAGAGGTTTCGCAAAAAATCGTGACGCATATTGCCGGCTATCATAAACATAATGATAATGGCAGTTCCGCCAACTGCGTAAATTATTGATTTACTGATAATATTGCGCTTGCCCACAATCACAAAAATCAACGCCACCATCCACGAGAGAAACTGAAACCTTTCGCGTGGAGAATAAGACGACACTGCCGCTGAAACCATAAGTACCAGAAATACAATCTTTTGTACTATCTTTTCTTTGGGCAGGTTTTTAAACAGCATAAAAAACAGGATAATAAGTCCGCCGATTGCGAGTTTAAATAAAAACGCATAGCCCAAACCCATAGAAAATCCTGAGGTGCTTTCGCTCAACACTCTGTTTGCCAATGTGTTTACTATAAGAAAAATTACATAGAGAATGATTATTGGCAACTGCCGTTTCTTTAAAAATTCCGACAAAAGTTCGGGCGTATCAATTGTGGCAACTTGTGGTCGTCGACTGCTTGCTATAATGTAAGTGATTGTAAATACAGCAGTTCCAAGAAAGAAATAGTTCAACGCTTCAATAGCCAATTCCTCGTTCATTTCAAAAATATTGTAGGCGTAAGCCACGTATGCCCACCGCGAAGTGCCACTCATAACGGCGTTGTATCGAGCAATGCCTGTGAGGTAGAAAAACAGTATCAGAAGCAGCGGAAACTCGTCGTTTCGGTTGAGATACTGCCACACGCCCAAAAGTGCGAGCAAGAGGGTTAATATTTCTATCAGGTCTATATCGAGCATATTATATCTTTGATTCGCTGTCTGAAATTTTCGCGGTTGTAGTTGTTTGCACTATTTTTTGCCGCCATACGCAAAATGTTGAAACTATCGTTGTTAAGCGATGTGTAATAAAGTATTTCTTTAATTAGTGCGTCGGTGTCTCTTATGGGTACAATGCTACCGTTTTGGTGATGTTTTATAATCTCGTATCCAAACGAGTTTTGTGTGGTAATAACGGGCAAACCTTCTGCCATGGCTTCGGGAATTACAAGTCCGAATCCTTCAAAAACCGTTGGAAGTACTAGTATGTCAAACTCTTGGTAACGAGTAAACAGTACGTTTTGCGGTATTGCACCGTGATATGTGTACACATCTTTGTATGTATCAAAAGCCTTGCCGCTACCTTGAATGCCGCCTATGATGTGCAATTCGGCTGTGGATTTTGGAATTTTGCGAAATGCCTCCAATAAGTATTTTATGCCTTTGCGCTGAGTAACTGTGCCGCAGTAGAGCACCTTCAAAGGGCGATTCTCTATGTTTTTGAAATCTTGGCAAGGCGGAATTGCCGAGGTGTTGAAGCATAAAGGCAAAATCTTTATTTTTTCGGGGTTAACTCCGTCGTTGATAAGACTTTGACGTGTAAATTCCGATGCGGCAAACACATATTTTGCTGTGTGTGGTTCCTCTTGAAGACGTTTTTCGTATTCGGCTGGGAAAACGAGATTGTCGATACTGTCAGCCCATTCGGGATGCAAAAGTTGTTCTTCGCCAAGGATTTTTTTTGCCTCGGTAACGTGCGCTGTGGCGAGTTCTACAATGCTGCAACGCCCTGATTGATTGGTGGTTTTGAGTGTTTCTAAACAACTGCCTTGAAATCCCCAAAATATATCAAAATCGTTTTGTCTAATTTTTTTAGACAAATAATTATCGAAGTTTTCATCACGTTGATAAACAGCGTTTTGTACACCACGACTTTTGCCGTAAATTTTGCGTATGAGTATTTCTTTAACCTCAAAACGCCAATTGCTTACTACTTTTTTGCCGCTTAATCCGTTGATAAATCGTTTTTGTAAATAATTGATATGATGATTGTTGATAAAAATTTGAAGCCACTGGCTCTTTATATATGAACTTGTGTAGTAACGCTCCAAAAATCCGAGTTCCAAAAGCGAAAGCGCGGTGAGATACGAATGTTGTTTTCCGCTGTGGGCGAGTATGATTTTAGGCGTTTCCATTTTTGGTAACTGATTGATTATAAGTTGAAATCTGTATTGCAATATTGTTTTTCCACGATGAATAATCGGCAAATTTTTGCCAATTTTCGGTGTAAGGATTTTCTGCGGGGTATGTCTTGATGGCTTCTACAAGTGCGGCAACGCTGTCGGGTGCGGCAAGACGGGCAATTCCGTATTTCTTAACCGATTGAGCCATACCTGATTCGGTGTCGGAAACTATCAGTTTTGGCTTGTAAGGCGACAGGCTGTTGAGTATTCCGCTTTGCGATTTAAACGCTGTGGAATAGTAGAGAAGTATGATGTCGCTGTTGGCAAAAACTGCGCTTAACTCATTGTTGTTTAAGTATTTCTCTATAAAAATAACTCGCTCTGAAACACCTTTGTCTTGTGCGTATTGTCGATAAGTGTCCACATTTTCGTTTACGGTAACGCTTCTGCCGGCTATAATTAGCACAGTGTTAGGTAGTTGTGCTACTGCATCAATGGCTATTTTGTAGTTTTTTTCGGCGCGGATGTTGCCTGTTATTGATAATGTGGTAATGCCTTGATTTTTAAGGTTTTGAAATATTTTTGTAATTTCTTTATCTGGTGTAGCAGGCGGATAGATTCCGTGCGGTATGTGTCTGAATATTATGCGGTTATCTATATTGCTGTAATAGGGTAGGGGAGGTAGTTTTTCGTGATAAAATGCAATATCCATCACGTCCATTATCCGCTGCATTGTGCTTTCGGATAACGATTTACGGTGAAAATACGCAGTTCGGTCGGGGTCGTGTAGTATTATTGCTGTTTTGAAATTTCTATTCCGAAAACGGCGTGTCCACAATGACGATGTTACTTGGTCAAAGTCGTTGAAAATGAGTAAGTCAGTCTTGTTTTTCGTTGCGTATTTATAAGCACGAATTGGATTAATTAACGAACGGTAAAGAAAATAGATTTTTCCAAATAGTTTCCAAATGCCGCGAAACATTCTGTCTTTCAGCAATATATCCTCGGTTTCGGCGCAATCTTTGGCACTGCCTTTTGGAAACAGAGCCTTGCACCATTCCACTTCGGCGTTGCGGCCATATTCGGCGGCTATCTGTTTTGCGTATTCGTAACACCCTCCAAGTGAACTATTTGAATATATTACTACTTTCATTTTACCGTTAGTTTTTGTTGTTCGGTTTTTTGCGCCGACGATTTAAAAAGCCATCCTTTTATGTAGTTGAAAATGTATGCTATGCGCTGTGTTTCAATCATATAAAAGCACATTGGCAAATTTTTATACCCATATTTGGGGTTGTGCAGATTTATAACGTTTTTTATGGCGCGGAAGTACGACCGTAACCCAAAAATCATTATAATATATAAAGGTGTCAACCACCAATTTTTGACTATTAGCAATATCACTGTGAATGGGATAATGCTGTATCTTATAGCGGTTTCGGCTACATTACTTAGAAAATTCCGAAAATTAATTTGACTTTCGCCGTCGCCGAGACCATAGCGACCTGCCTCGCGTGCAAACTGACGTGCCGTTGTGTGACGATTCCATTTTACAAGTGGTTTAGGGTCAATTATATAGCGGAATTTATGTTGCTTAATTTCGCGCCAAAAAATTGTATCGTCGGCGGCAAGGGTTAGCCATTCGTTGTAGCCGCCTATCTTGGTCCAGACGTATTTGTAATAGGCTATGGAGCGCGACGAAACACTGAAATTGTCATCGATTTTTACTTGATAACCATTTTGAAGAATGTAATCGGCACGGGCGGCTGCGGTTTTGATTTCTGTTTCGTTAACAGTGAAAGCACCGCCAACTACCTCAATTTCAGGATTATCGAAATATTTTACAAGAGTTTCGAGCCAATTAGGTTCGTATTGACAGCCAAAATCTGTGCTTACAATCAAATCGTTGGCGGCATTTTCGATGGCAATGTTTCGACCCTCTGCCACTGCGCAGCCTTTTTTTACAATTACACGGATATTTAACTTGGATTTTGCGGCGTAAGCATTGAGAATATCGATGCTTCCGTCGGTGCTACCTGCGTCGGTGATTATTATTTCGTCGGGGGTAATAGTTTGGCGTTCAATCTCTTGGAGCGATTGTTCAAGCCTTTTAGCCTCGTTAAATATGGTGGATACTAATGTAAATTTTTTCACTTCAATAGTTTTGTAATTATTTCGCTAAAATAATGTATATTTGCCGAAAACTAAATTAAAAAATGCAAGATTGTAAAATTTCAGTCATAATACCAACCCTCAATCGTGCGGATTTTATTCCCGAAACGATTCATTCTATTGTTAATCAAACCGTTAAACCATACGAAATTATTGTGGTTGACAACGGAAGCGATGACAATACGGTTGAACTGTTGGAGAAACTTTTTCCCGAACAGGTGAAAATTATAGAAAATGACGGAAATTTTTACCCAGGCGCGGCTCGTAACTTAGGCATTGAGGCTGCATCCGGCGACTATATTCAATTCTTTGACTCAGATGATATTATGACCAAAAATCGTTTTGAGAGTCTTCTTGCAGTTTTTGCCAAAAATCCCGACGCTGATGCTGTTTATTCGCCTTACGTGATGGCACGTGAAGATAATGTTGGATCGTGGAAACAGACTCAGCCAGTGCTCCAATTTCGCGACAGTCATCTTGGTAAGCACACTCACAAGGATATGCTCAAAGGTTTTAATATTCCTATTTGGTGTTTCCTTTTTAAATCTTCTGTTGTGAAACACTTGGGCAAGTGGCGCGAAGATATTTTTGCATACGAAGATTACGATTATCTTTTTCGTCTGATAATGAGCGATATAACTATTAAGCACGATAATAAGTCTTGCGTAATTTACCGCGTTCACGGCAATCAGATTACGGGCAATGCTTTTTCCGACAAACGTCGCGATATTGAAAAACTTCGTTGCCTTGCGCAATTGCTCAGCCGTTACGAAAAACATCTTTCGGGGCGGTGCGTTTCGATAGCCAAAACTATGATTCATAGACTGGAACACGATACAAACTGTACCGATATTTCGGGTTTAAACTATTGGTTTACAAATCTTTCGCTGCGTATTGGCAACAAAATTAACCGAATGGTTACACGCACCGATTGGCAACGGATTCATCAGCCCGAAACCGACAAAAAAGTTTTCCGCGATTATTTGTCGTTGCTTTAAAAAAAATTTTTATCTTTATGCTCTAAAAACTAACTGCAATGGAAAATCAAGAAACTACAAAAGAACAGCAAGAAAACAACGAAGGAGTTGTTTTTGAGGCAGTAGACACCGCTCAAAAAACTGTTACTGAGGTTCGCGCTGAGGGTAATTTCTCACCGTCGGAACAGGTGTCGGCGGCGGTTACCAATGCCGAAATTATGCTCGCATACATCACCGAACACGGCATCAACATTAGTAAAGAACACGTTAACAACGTGGTTCATTCAAAATTTCTTTTGCAAAACAAGCAATGGAGTCCCGAAGCCGAGGTTGATTTGCGCCTCACTTACAACGAGTTGACCAAACTTATTGCGCCCGTTACTATCGACAGTCTTATTGCTTCGAAACCTATGCCGCGCAAAAATCCCGGTAAAATTTGCCGTGCGCTCAATATTCAAAACCATATGCCGCTATCGCAATGGTCGGTAACGGTTTACACGTTTCTCTCGCTATTTATTATGGCTATTTTGCTGTTGGTACAGATTTATTTCTTCCTCGGCAGCACACGTATGAACCATATTCAAGAGTGCAACCAAAAAATTGCTGAAAAACAGAGCCGTCTCAATGAACTTATGCTTGTGCTCAACAACGGTGCTGACGATTCTGCTCTCGCTCTCGAAAACGAGCAGTTACAAAACGAGATGATTGAACTTGATAATGAAAAAACCTCTAATATTCAGCACCTTATACCTTGGGTTGATTATTTGCAAAACCTTGTTACACTTTCGCCAAAAAAGAAACAGGCACGTGAAGAGGCTGCTCTCAATGCCGCTCAGGAGGGTGTTGCTGCCAATACCGACACTATTCAGCAGGCGCAGAGTTATCTCGTGATTATTGGTATTTACCTTTTGCCGCTGTTGTACGGTATTATGGGCGGACTATCGTTTGTGCTTCGCGAAATCACTTCCGAGGTGCGGAGCCTTACATTCTCGCGCGTTACCAATACTAAATATCTGTTGCGCATTGTGTTAGCCTCACTTGCAGGACTTTCTATCGGATTGTTCTGGGGCGATTTGGAAAAAACGCAACAATTTGGTATCGCATCCCTCTCGCCAATGTTGCTCGCATTTTTGGCTGGCTATTGCGTAGAATACCTCTTTATGTTTATCGAACGTATTGTTACCTCGTTTGTGAAGAAATACGGTGAGGACAAAAAATAGATACCGCATTGTTGTTGTAGAGACGTCATAATATGGCGTCTCTACCAATATGGCGTCTCTACCAATATGGCGTCTCTACATTGCCCCTGTAAACAAATTTATATCCTTTGACGATATTTTGAATTTTTTGCCGAGATAATCGTTGGTGAGGATGCCCATATAGGTGTAGATGCCGTTGCGGAGTCCGTAGTTGTGCTTGATTTCATCTTTTACGCCACCGTTGCGACATATTTCTAAAAATATCGGGTACATTATGTTGCTGATGGCAATAGTGGCTGTGCGCGGTACAAGTGCCGTTATGTTGGGCAAACAGTAGTGTATGATGCCGCATTTGGTGAATGTGGGTTTTTCAAACGAGGTGGGACGGCTTGTTTCAAAGCACGAACCCGTTTCGATGTTGAGGTCAACAATCACGCTGCCTTTTTTCATTCCCGCAATCATATCTTCGGTAACCACAGGGTAGGGCATTGCCTTGATGCTTTTGGCACCTATTACAGCATCGGCAGAGGCAAGGGCTTTTTTGAGTACTTGCGGTTGAAGAATTGATGTAAATATCTCTTTGCCAAGTTTTTGGGTGAGCCTTAACAGGTTGTAGACCGAATCGTCGAACACCTTTACTTCTGCGCCAAAATTGTCGGCTGTGCGTGCGGCAAACAAAGCCGCTGTGCCTGAGCCAATTATCACCACCGATGCGGGTGTTATGCCAGTTACGCCACCAAGCAATACGCCCTTGCCGCCACGCTGACGACCGAGATACTCTGCCGCCGTTATCACTGCGCTTCGTCCGGCAATTTCGCTGTGCGAATAGATAATCGGGAAAAAGTCTTTGTCGCTCTTGATATATTCTAACGCTATGGCTATCACCTTTTTAGATAAGAGTTTTTGAATATACTCTTTGGTGCGAATGGCTATTCCGAGATACGAAATCACCGTTTGACGCGGGTGCATAAGGTCAATTTCGTCGAGACTGAATGCCGAAACCTTTATAACTATGTCGCAGTCAAACACATCTTTCTTGTTTTGGCACAGTTCGGCACCTGCCTCAGAATATTCCATATCGGAGTAGTTGGCGCATTTGCCCGCTCCCTTTTGAATTTTGATGTGGATTCCGGCATCGGAAAGTGCCGAAACAGCCATTGGAGTGAGCGGAGTGCGGGTTTCTTCGTGCTCGTCTTCGCAGGGCACGCCAATAGAGATTGATTCTTTGCCCTTGGTGGCGGCTTGGAGTTCTTCTTGCGGTATGCAGGTGTAGTCGGTGATGCTGCACTGTGTCATAACTGATGTGTTTTTAAGTTGTTAGAAAGTTTCTATATTTACGGTACGCTGATGGTCGTTGTCGGCGGTGATGGTAACTTTGAGGGTGTCGGGCGGGAGGATGGGCTCAATCACTTCGGGCCACTCTATCAGGCTGATACCGTCACCGTAGAGATAATCTTCTGCGCCTGCCGACATTGCTTCTTCAAGGTCTTTGATGCGGTAAAGGTCGAAGTGAAACAGACGTGTGCCTTTTGCCGTAAGGTATTCGTTTACAATGGCAAAGGTGGGACTCGATACGTTGTCCTCAACGCCGAGACTGCGGCAGAATGCTTTTATAAAAGTGGTTTTGCCGGCTCCCATTCCACCGTAAAAAACTATACAGTGGCGGTCGGCGTAACGGTTTTGAAGCAATTCGCTAAACTGTTGTGCCGCTTGGTCTATTTTGCTAATATCCTCAATTACAATTGTTTCCATTATTTCTTAGGTGTGAGAGTTATAAGCGGAATAAGCATTTCGTCGAGACTTATGCCGCCGTGTTGAAAAGTATCTTTGTAATATTTGGCGTAATGGTTATAGTTGTTGGGATATGCCATAAAGTCGTTGTGATGCGCAAAAATGTAACGTGTGCGCATATTTGGCGCGGGCAGCATTATGCGGTCGGCGTTTTCGGGTGCGTAAACCTCTTTGGTATTGAATGTTATGTTTTGTCCCTGTTTGTAGCGCAGGTTTGAGGTGAGGTTTTTGTCGCCGATTATTTTTATGGCATTGTTTACCTTCACGTTGCCGTGGTCGGTGGTGAAAATTATCTTAAAGTCGGTGTCAGACAGTATTTTAAGTAATTCGTACAGAGCCGAATGTTCAAACCACGTTTTGGTAATATCGCGATACGAAGCCTCGTCGTCGGCAAGTTCGCGCATCATCGACACCTCGGTGCGGGCGTGGCTTATCATATCCACAAAGTTGTAAACCGCCACGTTAAGTTGGTTGTTGATAATGTTTTGGATATTGTCGTTGATTTTTTGACCGTCTTTGTTGGTGAACGTTTTGCAGTAGTAGAACTTGATGTCGGTGCGGAAACGTTTTAGCATAGTTTCAATCAACTTGTCCTCGTTGTTGTTTTTGGAGTGCATCTCGTCTTCGTAGGCCCAAAGTTCGGGAAAATGCTTTGCAATGTCCAACGGCATAAGTCCGGCAAACATAGCGTTTCGGGCGTACTGCGTGGCGGTGGGCAAAATGCTGCACATTATATCCTCGTGCTCTACGTTAAAATATTGTGCAATAAGTGGTTGAATTATTTTCCAATGGTCGAATCTCAGATTATCGATTACTATCCAAAATATCTTTTCGCCGTTGCGGATGGCGGGGAGTATTTTCTCTTTAAAAATGTCGGGCTGCATAATGGGACGGTCGTCGCGACTGCCTGTGAGCCAACGTTCGTAGTTTTTTTCGATATATTTGCAAAACTCGCGGTCTGCCTCGTTCTTTTGGTTGGCGAGAATCTCCGAAAGGGTTTTGTCGGAGGCTATGCCGTCGAGTTTAAGTTCCCAATCCACAATTTTTTTGTAGAGGTCGGTCCACTGCGCAAAATTGCTTACCGAACAGAGGTCGATGCTCAGTTGCCGAAACTCCTGTTGATAGTCCTCGGTGGTTTTTTTGGTAATGAGGCGGGTGTTTTCGAGGTTTTTCTTGATGGAAAGCAAAATTTGGTTTGGGTTAACCGGCTTGATAAGGTAGTCAGCCACATTGTAGCCCACAGCATCGTCCATAAACTCTTCACCGTCGTTTTTGGTAATCATTACGCAGGGAATGTCGGGTTTTATTTTCTTAATTTCGCGGAGAGTTTCCAAACCGCTGAGTCCCGGCATATTTTCGTCGAGGAAAATTATATCGAAAAAATTGTTTTTTACCAATTCGAGTGCGTCGTTGCCGTTGTAGGCAGTTTCAATTTCGTATCCCTTGCTTTTGAGAAACAGAATCTGCACTTTCAAGAGGTCGATTTCGTCGTCAACCCAAAGAACCGTTGCCTTTTTTGTGTTTGCTGTTTCCATTGTTTCAAGGGTTTAGTCGTTATGGTTGCGGACAATGCCGTGAAGAATAATTTTGAGCAGCGCGTCGATACGAGTGGTAAAAATTTCGGGGTTTTCGGTGCGCAGAATATAGTCTTCGATACCCTTCACCGCCATAATTATTGCCACCGACGCCATATCAAGGTTGGTAATACTGAAATATTTTTTCTCCACTCCCTCCTCTAAGATATTGTGAAACAGGCGAATTTCCTCGTTGTCGTAAAAAATATTCAAACGGCGCACAAAGTCGATATGGCGCAAACGGGTGTTTTTCAACGCGGAGTGAAAATTGTTGTACACCTTGATGGTGTTCATTCTTGTGATGATGTAGGTTTTGATTTTGTCGGCGGGGTTTTCGTTGCTGTTGATCGAGTCGATCATATTTCGGCGGAAAGCGATAGCCTCTTTCAACACCACAGCCTGAAAAATCTGTTCCTTGCTTTTAAAATAGTAGTAAATAGAACTCTTGCCCTTGCCTACCGCCTTGGCAATGTGATCCATACGGGTTTTGTCGTACCCGTATTTATTAAAAACCTGCCTTGCAATCTTGATAATAGCATCGCGGTTTTTGTTTTTTTTGAGTGATTCGTTTTGATCCATTTTGATACTATTTTTTCGCATTTCAAAGATAAAAGAGATTTGCGGAATATGCAAATGAAATGCGGAAAAATTTTTTTCTATTTCTGAAAAACAGTGGCTGCTACAACTCCAACCTTTCAATCTTTCCTATCACCGCCGAGTTTTTCATCTCTTTTTCAAGTAGATAGAACTCTTCGCGGGTTACTTTTTGAGTGATGGTTCCGTGGCGGAGAACGTGGATTTCATCGCAGGTGTCGCTGAGGGTGGAAAAAATGTGCGACGAGATTATCACCGTTTTGCCTAACTCTTTGAGCCTGTGTATTATTTCGGTGAGAATGATGCTGCCGTTGAGGTCGATGCCGTTGAATGGTTCGTCGAGGATGAAAATGTCGTTGCCTTGCAGCAGCACAGCCAAGAGGGCGAGTTTTTTTCTCATTCCTGTGGAATAAGTGGTAACGTATAGATTAAGAGGAAGGTCGAAGATGTTATTCTTGTCTAATTCTGGTAATTTTTTGTTGCGGGCATTGCACAATAGGCGTATATATTCTTTGCCTGTTATCATTGAGAAAAAAAACGGTTCGGCGGTGAGGTATCCCAAATGGTCTTTGAGAGGAGATAGTTGGCTAACTATTTCACCGTCAAAACTTTCTAATCCGGCAATGCAGCGAAACAATGTGGTTTTGCCTGCGCCGTTTTCGCCAATGATGCCGCAGATTTTGCCACGTTGAAACTCTATTGAGAGGTTGTTTAGCACACTCTTTTTGCCAAAACTTTTGCTTAAATTCGTTATCTTAATCATCGAGAAATGGTTTTAACTTGTTGATAGAGCGATAATAAAAGTATGGAATTGCCACCAATACCGACGGAGGAAACATCAACACCAAAATCAGCATTATAGTTACCGACATTCCTATTCCATCGGGATACGATGAATATTTTGCTAATATCATAGTAATCAAAAAGATAGTTCCGGCGGCAATTGCAATTAGTATCAATAATATTTCGGAGAAATAGCAAACCGATAGCAATGCAATCGGTGGCAGAGCCATAAAGAAAGCGTTTTTAATTGCTTGTAATACTTTGTATCTTAAAAACTTGCGTGGCGTTTTGGCAAAAATCCAAACATAATATTCGTTTTCGGGTTTTGAGTAATAACTCGCTGCTATGAGGTAAACCGCCACAATGGTTGCTAAACCTAAGTTTAAATTGTTGACATTCACTGCAATAACCGTAATTGCGTAAACCAATGCTATTAAATAGAATGTATATCTAAACCCAGCGGTAAATTCAAACGGATGTTTTGAATATGGAGTGGGTATTACAAAATCTCCATTTCCCCTAAATGTTACCAATGAAGAAACGATTGACAATAATATAATTATTGCTGCTTGATTAAAGCATTGGTTTAATAATAGCGTCACTGCAAAAGGCAGCGAAATAATGAGGTTTTCTACTATCCTTATCTTGTTTTTCCTGCCTTTGCCAAATGTAGTTAGCAGAAAATCAGAGCGTTGTTTGCTGCTAAGCGGCATTTGAGCCATTGCGCAAGCCCCAATCAAAGTCCACGGCGCATATTCTTCTACCCTATAATACAGCGCCTTAACAAATCCTATAAACAAACCCGTCAACAGCATATACCCAAGCACCGGATTTATTCCAAAATCTCGCATCCGGCGATTGAACATTGTGAATTGAAGTTGAAAATATTGGCGCATAAGGTTACTATTTTGTTGCTGCAAATATAGAATATTGCAAAGTTAATCTGTCTTGATTTTTGTTAAGATAAATTAATTAAATTCATTTACCAATTAATTTTGCTCATATCTTCTTTTTTTTATTACCTTTGTGCGTTGAAAATCAACAGTACAATGAGCAGAAAGATTATTATAACATTGGCCTGCGTAATGACCTTCACTATGGTGTGGCTGATTGTGATACAGGTGTCGTGGTTTAAGGAAGCCCTTACCGTTAGACATCAGCAGTTTAGCCAGTGTGTCAATCGCTCGCTTTACCGCGTGGTTCAGAAACTCGAAGAGAACGAGGTGGTTTCTCATATTCAGAACGAGGTGATAGCCGTCAATTTCGACTCGTCGTCGTTGGGCAAGCCTGTTCCGCAACTCGACCGCCCAGGAAGAGTTATCGCCGACAGTATGATGCGCGACACCGTGGGAGGTAAGATTGTGGTGCTCAGTCGCGACTCCGCCTCTATGTCGATTCTTCAAGCAGGTCAAACTCCTTTTCCGATGGAGCAGACTGTGGCTCGTGAGGAGTTTCAAGAGAGGGTTAAGGCTAAAATCCACAACAAGACTGTATTTGTGGAAAATCTCGTCAACCAACTTATCCGCAAGAAAATCAATATTGAAGACCGCATTTCGCCCCGTGTTATCAATGAGCATCTCAAAAAACAGTTCGACAACTTCGGTATCGACGCCGAATACGATTTCGCTATCCGTGGCGAAAACAACGAGTATTATTTCAAAACAGGTGGTTTCAATCCCGACTCGGTGCCATCCACCTATCAGATAATGCTTTATCCCAACGATATAATTTCTCCGCCGTACTATTTAGTGGTGTATTTCCCCGACGAAGACAAGGTAACAATGCAGTCTATCTCCAAAAAAGCCTACTCGTCGCTCGTGCTTACGCTTATAGTGATGCTTACTTTTGCCTTTACTCTTGTGATAATTTTCCGCCAGAAAAAACTCTCGGAGATGAAGACCGACTTTGTCAACAATATGACCCATGAGTTGAAAACGCCTATATCGTCGATTTCGCTTGCTTCGCAAATGCTTAAAGACAAGACCGTTATGAAAAACGAGCAGATGTTCGACCATATTTCTCAGGTGATTGAAGACGAGAGCAAACGTCTTGGTTTTCAGGTGGAACGTGTGTTGCAGATGGCTGTTATAGAGCGTGGTAAAGTGCGGATGAAGGTAAAAGAACTATATATCAATGAGTTGATTAAAAAAGTGGTCAATTCCTTCGATCTCAAAGTTAAAGACCGCAACGGTGTGATTATTACCAAGTTAAAAGCCAACGACGATATGGTGGAAGGCGACGAGGTGCACATCACCAACTTGATTTTCAACCTTTTGGACAACGGTTTGAAATATACCGAAACCACTCCGCGTTTGGAAATCACCACCGAAAATGTGAAAAACGGTATCGAAATTTCTGTAACCGACAATGGCATAGGTATTTCGCGCGAAAGCCAGAAACATATTTTCGACCAGTTTTACCGTGTACATACCGGCAACGTGCACAATGTTAAGGGTTTCGGTATCGGTTTGAGTTATGTCAAGTGCGTGGTTGACGAACATCAGGGCAAAATAAGAATCAAGAGCGAAGTTGGCAAAGGAACAACTTTTTATATATATTTGCCCTTTAATTTAAAACAGTAACGAACACATTATAAATAATACGAATATGGAAAAAATAGTTAGCATACTTTTAGCCGAAGACGACGTGAACTTGGGCTCGCTTCTCAAACAGTATCTTGACGCCAAGGGCTACAACACCGACCTTTTCAACGATGGCGAGAAAGCCACCGCAGGATTCCGCTCGGGCAATTACGACATCTGCATCCTCGACATTATGATGCCCAAAAAGGACGGTTTCGCCGTTGCCACCGAAATTAGGGAGATAAACACTTCGATTCCAATCATATTCCTCACTGCCAAAAACTTGAAGGAAGACGTGCTTACCGGTTTTAAAATTGGTGCCGACGACTATATCACCAAGCCGTTTAATATGGAGGAACTCTTGCTCCGTATCGAGGCAGTGCTCCGCCGTTCGGGAGCAATGGAAAGTGAATCGGTATCTTCTTATAAATTAGGTAAGTACTCGTTTGATTGCAACAAACAGCAGTTGCAGTTTGAGAATCAGGAGCCCGAAAAACTCACCACCAAAGAAACCGAGCTACTCCGTCTGCTTTGCGTCAATTCAAACAAAGTGTTGGAACGCAATTATGCACTCAAACAGATTTGGGACGACGACAACTATTTCAACGCCCGCAGTATGGACGTGTACATTACCAAATTGCGAAAAAAACTCAACAACGACCCCACTATTGAAATCCTTAACATTCACGGCAAGGGCTATAAATTGATCGTGGGCGAAGAAACTGTTTAATATTCAATGGGTTTTAGTAATAGAATTATTATTTGCGGCATTGTTTCAGCCTCGGTGATTATGGGTTGTTCAAACTCTAAAAACACCGCTTCTACACGTGCGTTTCACAACCTTACAGCGCATTACAATGTCTATTTCAACGCTAAACAATACTATTTGGATGGCGTTGAAAGAATAGATAACGAATTGCAATGCGACTATACCGAAATTTTGCCTGTGTTTAAGGTAGATGCTCCGGGTGCGGCCGATTTGGTGCGTGGCGACATGGAGTCGTGCGTTCAAAAATGTGGCAAGAACATCCTTACTCATTCCATAACTTCCAAACCCAAAAAACATTACGGACGTGGGGGTATGGATCAGAGTGAACTCGAGTTTTACAACAAACCCGACTTTTGCAAATGGATTGATGATACTTATCTCCTTATGGGTAAGGCAAATTATGTTTTGGCCGACTACGACCGTGCAGAATCTTCGTTCCGCCTTGTCACCACCCGTTTTAAGCACGAACCTGCAAAGTTTGAGGCTCAAATGTGGCTCGCAAAAACTATGTCGGTGCAAAAAAACTATACCGAAGCCCTTGAAATTATCAACAAACTCAACGCCGACAAACGTCATCCCAAAAAACTTGATTGTGGCATATTGATGACCTATGCTGATATTTATATTGCTGTGCGTCAGTACGATGAGGCTCTCGAAGCTCTTAAAAAAGCTGTTGAGATTACCAAAAACAAAAATAAACGCGCTTGGCTTGTGTATATTATGGGCGACATCAACCGTAGATGCGGCAATTACAATGAGGCACGTCAAAACTATTTGGAAGTCATAAAAATTAATCCCGACTACGCCACGGTGTTTAACGCTAAAATTAACCTGGCTACTGTTTTTGACCAAGATGCCGACATTGATAAAATTATTGTTGAACTCCAAAAACTTGCCCGCGACGAAAACAATACCGAATACAAGGATCAGATCGACTATGCAATTGCAGAAGTATACCGCCGCAGTGGTGATATCGACAAAGCTCTTGCATATTACAAAAAATCTGCTCACGAAAGCAGTGTAAACGATATTCAAAAGGCAAAATCGTATCTCGCTTCGGCAAATATTTATTTCGACCGTCACGACTATATCAACGCCCAAAAATATTACGACAGCACTATGTCGTATCTGCCCAAAACATATTCTGACTATGATGAAATAGCCCAGAAATCTGAAAACCTTTCGCTACTTACGGGCTACATCAACCAAGCCAACTATCAAGACAGTATCCAGCGTGTGGCAGCAATGCCCGAAAATCAACGTAATCAAATTGTAGCGCAGTTGATTGCGCAAGTGGCAGAACAGGAAGCCGCCGCCAATAGCAATCAGCAGATCTATTATAGCGGTGGAGAAAATAATTTTGGCGTACAGTATACTGGTCAGGACGGAAATCCTAATTTTGCCGGGAAATGGTATCTATATAACAACACATCACTTAGTTACGGTAAGTCTGAATTTGTAAAAAAATGGGGACAACGCCGTTTGGAAGACAACTGGCGACGCAAAAACAAAAGCGTTGAGGTGCTTGACGACAACGTTGACGAAGCTCCAAAAGACACCGCAGAGTTAGCTGTGAACAACAAGATGCCTGAATATTATCTGCGCAACTTGCCTATGACCGATTCTGCTAAAACCGTTTCTAAGAATATTGAGGCCGATTCGTGGTTTGCCGCTGCCGATGTATATTACGAAAAAATGGACGACCCAGCAAAGGCCATCGAAACACTATTATTTCTCAACCAGAAAAACCCCGACCACTATCTTATGCCGCAGTCGCTTTACACACTTTATAAATTATATAATGTGCAGGGCGAAAAATCGCTTGCCGAATATACCAAAACCCAGTTGATTTCTAATTATCCCGAAAGCGGATACGCTAAAATTCTCGGAGACCCCGACTATCATAAAAATGTTCAGGCTCGCAAAGATTCTGCCTTGAACGTCTACAATGCTGCTGTCAATAGCTTTAAAAATGGAATGTATCCAAATTGCATACAAATTTGCACCAATGCCGAAACACGTTATGCCGACCTCAAGATTGCCGAAAACTTCTACTATCTTGAAGCCCGTGCCCATGGGCGTATGCAAAATATTCCTGCTATGCGTTCTACTTTGGAAACTTTTGTAAAGCGTTTTCCAAAGAGCGACCTTAACGAGGCGGCGCAGAACAAACTGTCGGCACTCAACTCTGGACGTTTTGAAACTCAGCGTTTCGACACCGTTTTCACCGCCGCACATTATTTTGTGTTGGCATACAAAACCGACAACCCCAACGCTCCGCAGACTGAATATATGGTTCAAAAATTCTGTGCCGAAAACTCTTACACCGAAAACGACGTTAAGAGCCGCGAATTTGCTGACGGATACAAGTTTGTAATCGTCTCCACTTTTTCGCACAAGAATACCGCGTTGGAGTTTTACCGAAAGTTTATTTTGGTAAACTATCAAAGCCTTGAACCCGAAAGTGACTTTATCCCCTTTGTAATAAACCGCACCAATCTACCCTTACTTCAATCCCTCACCGATTTAGAAGCGTATGAAAACTTTTTTAAACTCAAATACTTATAATTAAACAAGAACTAACTATCACACTGCTGTTTTATGACTCGTATATATTTACTAATTTCACTGGTTTTGACTATGCCGGCTTGTAATTCGCGTTGTGTGGCACCCGACAATGCCGTCAACCCTACGGATGCATCTCTTGGAGATACTGCTCAGACTGCATCTATGGCTGTAACGGCTCTGGCGCAAACAAAAAATACTCAAAAACCATCGCGACCAGATTATTTTTTTGCTGTGGCTCAATACAACACCGTATATTATGGCAATTCGCTCGAAAACTTATTGAGACTCAATATCGAAAGTGCCCAACTCGACATATCGCCCGATGGACGCACTATCGCCTACTCGTCGTATAGCCGTCCTGGTTACCGTGTTATCAAACTGATAGATATTGAAAGTCAGACAACTACATTGCTTGATCTCCCTCCTCGAAACGCTTATATGGGTTCGTGGAACAACGACGGCAAATATATTGCAATTAACAGTCAGTCTACACTGTTGAGCCATTGGCAGCCTGTTATTTATAATATTGAAGAGGGCTCGGTGTCCGACATTGACTGGCTCGACACCGACAATGATTATTACAATCCAGTGTTTTCGCCCGATGGCAAGACTCTTGTTTTTCACGACATATGCCACATTTATATTTGCAATTTTAAAAATGGAAAAGCTACTCTGAAACGTGTCATCGACACCGAAGATCTTTGTGCCGACGACAACGCTGGCTTTTCGGATTGCTGCAAGTTTCAACTCTCAAACGATGGCAAGTATTTGATATTCACAGTAGAAACTGATATTTTTGAGGAAGATATCTGTCCCAAAATCACACTTTGCAGTTACAATATTGACACAGGACTTTTGCGCCGCGTTACCGACCGCAACAACAATGTCAACGACTTTGCCATAGACGCCTCTGGTGAAATTTATTACTGCACATGTAACAAAGATAAGCAAGTATTTGAAGGATTCGTTGCCAGAATCGACGGTTCCGATGCTGTTTTGTCAGCCACATTTAAAGAGCAAACATACGCAATAGCGGTAGCCGATTAATGCTTGCCCGATTGTATTCTTGCTACTAAGCAATAGGTTACAAAATTTTAATAAAAAAAATTTGTTTGTTTTGATAAAAGTCTTTACCTTTATAAAAAATTTTAAAACTATAAACACATTCATTAAAACAGAACTGATATGTCAAAAATTAAACTTTTAGGATTAACACTGCTATCCGCAGCCGTATTGTTAGTAAGCTGCAAAGGCAACAAGGGTAACGAATCTAGCGAAAATAGCGACACACTTCCTTATCCTTTTGACAACTACGAGTCGACAATTTCGATGGACGAACCTACTTTCACCGATACGACTTCAATCTCGGAGCCCATTATGCTTGAAGACCAACAGGGCAATCTCCAACCCGAAACCACTCCAGTTGTAAACGAAAGCGATATGTTTTACATCATAGCTGGTTCGTTTACCGTTTACAGCAATGCACAGAACCTTTGCAACAAACTCAAAGTTAAAGGTTACAATGCTGAAATACTTATCCCCTTCGGACAGTATAATCGTGTATCTATAAAATCTTTCAAGACCCGCGAAGAGGCAAAAGCTTCTATTGCCACACTTAAATCTAAACTCGGCGACGACGGTCTTTGGATTCTTAAAAGATAAATCATTGCGGTACAAGCCGTTCTAGGCTGCGAATAAATCATTTGATTTTTTTAATGATTTGTTCGCAGTTTTTTTTGTTTTTTTCCCCTTTTTGTTGTAACTTGCTGCATAAATCAAAAACAGATGACCGACGTTTCGGATAATATAGACACTACCGACCGTATAGCCGCGCTGATACGCGAAAAAAACGAGTTGAGCCAACAACTAAAACAGATGTCGGCTCTTTACGACTCGCTTTTGACTGAAAAAGAACGCCTTGAAAATATCCTCTCGGCTGTTCCTGGGCAGTACGTCCCCGAAAGCGTAAAGGCCGACACACTTCAGCAACACCTGCTTAAATTCAAGATGGTGACGGTGATGTATTTAGACATCCGCGCCACTTCAAGCCTTACCGACTGCGAAAATTCTGCCGAGGCTATCGACGAACTCGATCAGGTGATGTTTCATTTCAACGACATTGCTGAGAAATTCCGTCTGCAGGTAAGCAAAACTATCGGTTATTCGTTTCTATGCGCCGGAGGTATCCCTGAAAAAAATATTACAAACCCTATTGATGTTGTACTTGCAGCTTTGGAGATGAACGACTATCTTCAGACATTGTCGTACAAAGCAGCCGAATCGAGGGGCGAAAAATTTTGGCAATTGCGCATTGGTATTCATACAGGTCCTGTAACTGCCTCTGCATCTGGACGTAAAAAAATTTCTTACGATATCAAGGGCGACACCGTTAACAATGCTTCTCGTATTGCCGCAGCAGCAGGTGTTAACCAAATCAACGTGTCGGTTTTTACATACGACCTTGTAAAAGAGTTCTTTGTAACCGAGTTTATTGGAGTTATCCCTGTGAAATACCGCGATTTGGAAACTTATCAGATCAAACGCCTCAAAAAAGATTATTCGGTTAACGTGGATAAGGGATTTTATCCAAATTCGTTTTTTCAAATCAAATATTCTCTTCGTCAATTTACTGATTTACAGGAATTTATTCTTGATAAATTAGATAAAGAGCTTCCGCCGTTCCTCTATTATCACAACACTCGCCACACCATAGATGTAATCAATCAGGTGGAGATTCTAGGCTATGGCGAGGGCGTGAGCGACGAGGATTTGCTCTTGCTTAAAACGGCTGCTCTCTTTCACGACACCGGCTACATTGTGGGTAGCGACAACCATGAGTATTTTGGCACTCAGATTGCCCGCGACATCCTGCCAAATTATAACTACACTCAGGAACAGATTGAGAAAATTTGCCAGCTGATAATGGCCACCAAGCTGCCTCCAAATCCCAAAGACAAATTTGAGCGCATTATGTGCGATGCCGACCTTGTGTACCTTGGCCGTACCGACTTTATTCCTGTTTCCAATATGCTCTACGACGAGTTGAAGGCTCTTGGTAGCAATTTAGACATCGACGCTTGGAATCAAAAACAGGTGGATTTCCTCACCAAGCATCACTATTTTACCGAAACCGCCATCAAAGTGCTTGAAGTAGGCAAGGAATATCAGATTGAGCGACTTAAAAATCTTATATCTAATCATAATGCTTAACATTAGATAATAGGCTTTAATTTATTGTGTGTTAAATTTTTGGTTATGAACGAAAAACTTTTGTCTTTTATATGGTTCAACAGGCTTTTTCCACAGTCTGCCCTCCATACCACACAGGGCGAAAGTATCAGCATAATCAAGCCGGGATATACAAATACCGATTCGGGTCCCGACATTACTGACGCTCAAATACGTATCGGCAGTATTGTTTGGGCGGGCAAAATCGAATTGCATGTCAAGTCGTCGCACTGGCAGCTGCACAATCACGACGGCGACCCTGCTTATTCAAACATAATTCTTCACATTGTTTTTCACGACGACAAGCCTCTTAAAGATAATAAAGGCAACCTTGTACCTACTCTTGTGCTGCCGTTTGAACAAAAATATGCCGAGGTTTATAATTCATTGCTTACTACAAAGGATTTTGACCTATGTCGCTGTGGATTTGAGCGTTTCGGCGAGTTGAAAACAGCTTCGTTTCTCGACCGTCTTGCAAGCGATCGTCTTAAATCAAAGGCCTTGGATGTGCTCAACGAACTTAAACTCAACAATGGCGACTGGAAAGAGACCTTCTGGCACTATTTATCAGCGGCTTTCGGTTTCGGCAAAAATGCTCTCCCTTTCAAGCAGTTGGCACAGTCGGTTCCATTCACTATCGTTGAAAAAAACCGTCATCAAATCAGCAACATAGCTGCAATTTTTTTTGGGCAGGCGGGATTCTTTTCGCTCAAAAAGTTTTCGGGTGAGAAATACATTGACATTCAACGTGAATATTATTATCACAAGCAGAAATACAACCTAACCTCCATCGACCCGTCGGTGTGGAAGTTCTCTGGCATACGCCCTGTCAACTTTCCCGATCGCAGAATCTTGCAGTTGTCGGTGCTTGTGGGGAGAAGCGAGAATCTTTTTTCGAAGGTGATGGAGGCCGAAACTCTATCTGATATTTTTACTCTTTTTGATATTAACATTAACAATCAGAAGTTTCCGTTCTTACCCGACACGCTTTTGACAAAGCTCGGTAACGAAACACTCAATCTCCTTGTAATCAATCTTGTATGTCCGTTTCTCTATGCCTATTCTTTGTATTTTAAAGACGACAATGCGGCGCAACGGGCAGTATCGTTTTTGGAGCAGATTCCGCCAGAGAACAATTCTGTTACCAAGTTTATGGTGAGTCAGGGCATACAAGCACGCTCAGCACTTGATTCACAGGCGTTTCTACAGCTCCGCAACGAATACTGCCGACCAAAACGCTGCATCGAGTGTCAAGTGGGAAGGTATATTGTGATTAATAATGCTATATAATTATTATCTTGTAGTCTCATGAATTATATTTATCTTTGCGCCATCATTTTGCAATAATTTTATCCAATTATGACAGCTATAAGCAGATTTAAAGCGTTGGAACGCGAATACGGTCATAAGCCCGTACATGTAGACCATTCGGCCGACAAAAGTATCACTTTCTATGCCTGTAATGTGTTTGACAGGCAGAAAATGGCAAAATTCTTACCCGAATCGGTGTTTAAGCAGGTGCAGCGAACCATGGACGAGGGCAAGCGAATCGACCGCGAACTTGCCGACCACGTGGCTAACGCTATGAAAGAATGGGCTTTGCAGCTCGGTGTTACCCACTACACTCACTGGTTTCAGCCACTTACCGACCAGAGTGCCGAAAAACACGACTCGTTTTTTACTCTCGACCACGGTATGCCTGTGGAATCGTTCGACGGCAAGGTGCTTGCGCAGCAGGAACCCGACGCATCGAGCTTCCCAAACGGCGGTATACGCAATACATTCGAAGCTCGCGGCTACACTGCTTGGGACTGCACTTCACCAGCCTTTGTGATTGGCTCAACTCTTTGCATACCAACAATTTTTGTATCATATACAGGCGAGGCTCTCGATTATAAGACCCCCTTGCTCCGCGCCCTCAACGCTATCGACAAACAGGCAACTGCTGTTTGCCGATATTTCTTGCCCGACACCAAAAAAGTAATCGCTACCCTCGGCTGGGAGCAGGAGTATTTCCTTATCGACGAGGCTCTGTTCGATGCTCGTCCCGACCTTATATCTTGCGGACGCACACTTATGGGTCACAATTCTGCCAAAAATCAGCAGTTAGACGATCACTATTTCGGCTCAATTCCTGAGCGTGTGGTAGAGTTTATGGCAGATTTGGAGGTAGAATGTCACAAACTCGGCATACCTGTGCGCACACGTCACAACGAGGTTGCCCCAGGACAGTTTGAATGCGCTCCTATATTTGAGGAGGCAAATCTTGCCGTTGACCACAATATGCTCTTGATGGACTTGATGATGAAGATTGCCCGTAGGCACAACTTCCGAATACTTCTTCACGAAAAACCATTTGCCGAAGTCAACGGTTCGGGCAAGCACAACAACTGGTCGCTGGCTGCCGACGGCAAGGTAAATCTACTATCGCCCGGCAAGGATCACGACTCTAACTTGATGTTTCTCACATTCTTGGTAAACGTTATCAAAGCTGTTTACAATCATCAGGACTTGCTCCGTGCCTCTATTATGACCGCAGGAAACGAACACCGTCTTGGTGCAAGCGAAGCACCGCCTGCCATTGTTTCGGTATTTCTTGGAGCCCATCTGAGCAGGATTCTTGCTTTGCTAAAAGAGAAGACTGCCGATGGAAAAATTCTCGATGCAGCAGCTAAACGATCTATCAATCTCGACATTGAGCAGATTCCCGAAATCCTTTTAGATAATACTGACCGCAACCGCACATCGCCGTTTGCATTTACTGGCAACAGGTTTGAATTCCGTGCTGTGGGTAGCAGTGCCAACTGTGCTTGTCCGCTTATTGTGCTCAACACTATTGTGGCTGGTCAGTTAGAACAGTTTAAAAACGAGTTGGATTCAGCCCTTTCTTCTGGCGCTAACCGCGATGAAACCATCCTCAAAATACTTGGAAACTATACTTCAGAGTTTTATCCCATACTTTTTGAGGGCAACAACTACAGCGACGATTGGAAGGCTGAGGCAGCTCGCCGAGGACTGTCGAACGTTACCTCTTGTCCCGAATCTATTTCAGCCTATACTTTAGATAGCACTGTTAAACTTTTTGAGGCTCAAAAAGTTCTCTCTGAGCGCGAACTTTCGGCACGTCAGGATATCTACGCCGAAAACTATCACAAGAAAATCCATATAGAATCGCTTGTGATAGCCAATCTTGCCCTCAATCATATCATACCCACAGCCATCCGCTATCAGAATCTTTTAGCAGAGAATTACCACAATACCAAGGGTTTAGGCTTTGACGATTTGATAGAGAACCGTTTGGATACCATCAAGACCATCTCAAAACTGATTCTCGTTATCAAGACTGATGTTGCCAATATGTCGGAGGCACGCAACAAGGCGTCGCATGCCGACGACAACCTTCAGAAGGCTTTGGAGTATCACAACTCTGTAAAACCCTATCTGTCGTCTATCCGCAAGAGCATCGACGCCCTCGAAATGATTATCGACGACGAGATGTGGCCCTTGCCCAAATATAGAGAAATGCTCTTCTGCCACTAAATGGGCGGTATTTAGTTGATAAAAAAACAAGCGGGACAAGCCAAAAATAACTTGTCCCGCTTTCAATTAAACAACTAAAAAAAGAAGTATTCTCGAACATGAAACACATTTTTTTATACGCAATCACCCCGTCTTATGTTTCCGCAATGAGTTAATTTTTTTATCTTTGTGCATCCAAATTCAAGAAACTATTGCTATGAAAACCCTGCTCGTTGTTCTCTTAGCCTTATTAATGATGTTATCATCATGCATTTCAGAGCCTGATTATCTCTGTTTTGAGGTCCCGTCGGGGGCGTCGATTTCGCTGAAGAAACGAAGTGCTGTTTATCCTGATATACAATACTCATTTGATAAAGAGGTGTGGAACAATTTTGATTCTATTTATGTAACCGAAAACTGCAGAGTATATTTTAAGGGCATCAACCCCGACGGTATCAACAAAGACTCTTTTCACTCGTTGCATTTTTGCGTTTCCGACACGTTTAAGTGCAGCGGCAATGTTATGACACTTATCGATGGGGTAGGGGAGACCTTGACAATCCCTTGCAATTATTGTTTCACACGATTGTTTAAAGGTTGCCCACTCACCACAGCACCACAATTGCCTGCCACACAACTCACCGAAGGGTGCTACGAAAGTATGTTTGCCGACTGCAAATGTTTAACCGTGGCGCCTGAGTTGCCAGCCACTCACTTGGCAGAAAACTGTTATTACAGTATGTTCAAAGGCTGTTCAAGTCTTGTGGTTGCCCCTGAGTTGCCTGCCATCACTTTGTCGGGATGGTGCTATCAGGAGATGTTTTGGGATTGCTCAAGCTTATCTACTCCTCCGCAGCTGCCTGCCACCAACCTTGCTATCTGCTGCTACCGATGGATGTTTAGCGAATGTGTCAGCCTTACCACTCCGCCGCAGCTACCAGCCACATTGTTAGCTACGGCATGTTACAACGGTATGTTTTACAATTGTACTAATTTGACCCTCGCGCCCGATTTGCCCGCCACCATTTTAACTCCATGGTGCTATGCCAATATGTTTGTGGGCTGCACCAGCCTTGCCACAGCACCTCAGATTATGGCAACAGTATTGGCAAAGGGATGCTGCACAAGAATGTTTCAAGACTGTACAGAAATGGCAAACGTTTCAGTTGTATTTTCATCATGGGGCAAAACCATCTATTACGATTTCGACGAAGGCGGATTTTTTTTCCCATTTGGTACATACTCATGGCTCGAAGGCGTTGCGCCCTCTGGCACTATCACTTGTCCATCAGCATTGCCGGCAAAACGCGGCACCGGCTTTATTCCTGAGGGGTGGAAGGTTGAAAGAAAATAATTTATGTGGATTTTCGTAAAAAAAACTTTTCCTTTCATCATTTTTTTATATCTTTGGAAAAAATTATAATGCCCTTTTTGTAAACAGCGCATTATGGTTTGAAAATTGCTTGTAACCTTTTTGTTGTAGGCGTCAAAAATATAGCATATTATGAATAGGAAGAATAAAAACATAATTATTTTGGTTCTTGCGCTGCTGTTGGTATACGGCGTAGGTCTTTCAGCTTTCATATATAGTAAATACAAGAACACAATTCGCGAAACTTCGCTCTCTACCGCAGCGTTTACCAAAACAAGGGCAGTGGAGCTTTCTGATTATATCAATTCCACTATCAAAACTGCAAGCACTATCAGCAGTATGCTTGCCACTGCCAACGAAAAATACGGATATGAGATGATGCCGTATATCACACAGTCGCTCAATAATTTGGTTTCTGAAAATCCCGATTTTAGCGCCTTTGTGGTAACGTGGGAATATTCTGAGGTTAATCCTCAATGGTTCAAACCATACGGACGGTTTGTAATGCGGTCTTACTTGCGCGATGGGCTTCCTTACATTACCACCGACACTCTCGACCTTGAGGGTGAAATTGGAGATGAGTCTTACTACCAGATGAAAACTGGAACAGTAAAAAACCTCTTTACAAATATGTACGTCAGTAGCAACGAGTCGTTTATGCGAACCGAAGTCCGTTACTGCTTTTCAGTTGCCACCAAGATAGAGGTTGCAGGCGCATTTGCTGGAACAGTGGCAGTGGAAATTCCTCTGTCAAAAATAGAAGAACTCCTCGGCCGTCAGTCGCTTGAGCTTGATGGCAATATGTTTGTCCTTACCAACAACGGCAAAATTGCGGTGCATTCCAATCCAGAATTTATCAACACATTCTTTAAAGATGCTTATCCCGACATTGACCAGACGGGAGGGCTCTCGCGCCAATTATCCGACGGCACTCTCCGCAGTCTCGATTACACCTATTCCGACAGAAATATTGGCTTGTTCGACTTTTCGCAGAGCGACCACTGCCTGATGAATTTTTATCCTATAGATGTAAAAGACAACACCACACCGTGGGCACTCGGTTATGAAATAGATTATTCGCAGTTCCGTCAAAAGGCGTTGAGCGGAGTTCACACCTTTATTATTCTAACAATATTCGGACTTTTGCTTTTGGCAGTGTTTGCCTATATGTTTGTAACCTTTGCCACAAAGCCTATGCGCGAGGTAGACAACGTGCTGCAAAAACTCCGTAGCGGCGATTTCGACAAGATTTCGAAACTCGAGTCCACTGATGAGGAGACACAGAAACTCTACAACTCGGTAAACTTCCTTGCCGACCGTATTATGCGTACCACCAAGTTTGCCCGAAGCATGGGTAGGGGAGACCTTGAAGCCACATTCGACAGCCACGACGAAAACAACGCCCTCGACTCGGCGCTCATTGAGATGCAGAAAAACCTTCTCCATGCCAGAGTTGAAGAAAAAAAACGTATCGAAGAGAACGAAAAACTCTCCTGGGCACAAGAAGGCCTTGCGCAGATTGGCGAATTGCTACGTATGAACAACGCCGACATCACCGACTTTGCCTTCAAGATTATCAGCTACCTAGTAAAATACCTTGGAGCTTTGCAGGGTGCGATGTTCGTTACCGAAGAGCGCGATGGCAAAAAAGTGTTGGAACAGAAAGCCACTTACGCTTTCGACCGCAAGAAACAGCTCACTACCACTGTGGAGTTTGGTGAGAGCCTTGTAGGACGCTGCGCCATAGAGCGAAAAACCATCTATATGACCGACGTGCCCGAAGGATACCTTTATATTACATCGGGATTGGGCGAGAAAAAGCCGTCGTGCCTCTTGCTCGTGCCTCTGCAGTTTGAGGACGAAGTACACGGAGTTATTGAAATTGCCTCGCTAAAAGAGATTTCCGACTATCAGATCAGGTTTTTCGACAACGTGGCAGAACGTATCGCTTCTACAATTTCAAACATCAAGAAGAATATCAACAGCGCCGAACTCCTCAATAAGTTCTCAACCCAAAGCAACGAGCTTGCCCGCCGTGAGAAAGAGATTGCCGCTTCATACGTCGACATTAAAAAAGCCCAAGACGAGGTGCGCTTGTCGGAACGTGAGATTGTTGCTATTCTTGACGTGCTTTCGCAAACATCAATCATCACCCGATACGACACCTTAGGCATAGTGCTCGACCTTCGCGACAAAACCCTCGACACCACTGGCTACAAAAAGAACGACATTGTGGGGCACAACATCCGCGATGTGCTCGCACTTACCAAGGGCGAAATGGTGACATTCGACCTCTTTTGGAACGAAATTCTCAACGGCAAAACCAAAGTGCGCTACTTTACCCGTGGCAATGTAAAATTCCGCGAAACCTTCAACCTCCTTTATGACAACGACAACCACCCATTCAAGGTGATAAGCGTAGCGGTTCCCGACAGCAACGTTAAGTTCAATGAGGACGAACCCAACCCTAATGCTGTTCAGGCAACCGTTATAACCGAATTGTCTCCCGATAGAGAGAATATGCAAAAATTTTAGGTAAAAATTTTGTTTTTGTAGAATAAACCTTTTACTTTTGCGCCAATTTCTACAGCATAACGATTATGGCGAAAAACAACTTTGTAGTAGATTACAAAACGATGACAGCAGGACGCCACGAGATGAAATATCATCTCGACGGTAGTTTTTTCGCTCTTTTTGCCGAATCGGAGTTCCAAAACGGTAAGATCGATGTGGATGTTACCGCGGATATTTCTGATTTTGGGCTCAAGTTTGGGTTCGATATCAAAGGAACCGTAGAAGTGGAGTGCGACCGGTGTCTTGAACTCTTCCACATGCCCATTGAGGGATATTTTACCCTTGATGTTAAATTTGGCGACCAGACGAGCGATCCCGCCGAAGCCGATGACGAAATCGTGCTTTCGCACGAGGAGACAAAAATCGACCTCGCACACCATATATATGAGTATATTGTGCTGAGCGTTCCTGCCAGACGCGTGCATCCCGTCGGGATTGACGGATTGCCGCAGTGCGACCCCGACATGAGCGCCACCCTCGAAATTCTTGAGGCGCACGATAATGTTTTAGAAACCGACCCGAGATGGGATCAGTTGCGAAACTATGAATTTTGAAATTGTATATAATAAAAGGTATAACGTATTAAATATTATTAAAAATGGCACATCCTAAGCACAAAACCTCGAAGACGAGAAGAGACAAAAGAAGAACCCATTATAAAGCGGTAGCACCCACCCTTACAAAATGCAGCAACTGCGGAGCCACTATCCAGTCGCACACAGTTTGCCCCGAATGCGGCTATTACAGAGGCCAACTCGCTATCGACAAGTCAGCAGCTGCCACTGAGTAGCTTTATGCCGCAGCAGTAAAAAGAATTTAGACAGATGGCGGAATGTTGCGCCCGTTGCGGAATGTTCCTACATTTGTCTTTTTTATTTTTTTTAGATAATTTTTCTTTATGGCAAAAACTAACGCTGTTATTACGGGAGTAGGTATGTATGTGCCTGAGTATCGTCTCACCAACGATGAATTGTCGCAAATGCTCGACACTAGCGACGAGTGGATTACTTCACACGTAGGTATCAAAGAGCGCAGAATACTCAAAGATAAGGACAAAGCCACATCTTTTATGGGTGCGATGGCTGTAAAAGACCTTCTTGCCAAGAAACACCTCGACCCTATGGAAATCGACTTGGTGATTTGCACTACTACCACACCTGATATGGTGTTTCCAGCTTCGGGTATACAGATTTGCGACATGGTGGGTATGAAGAATGCCTTTTCTTACGACCTTCACGCCGCTTGCTCGGGATTCTTAAACGGATTAGTAACAGCTTCTAAGTTTATACAGTCTGGCGTTGAAAAAAAGGTTATCCTCGTAAGTTCTGAAAAAATGTCGGCTATCACCGACTATACCGACCGCAAAACCTGTCCGCTATTCGGCGACGGCGCTGCGGCTGTGCTGTTGGAGCCCTCTGACGAGGATCTCGGACTTTTAGACTATATTCTTCGTGTAGACGGTTCGGGCGTAAAACACCTTCACATGAAATCTGGCGGCTCGTTGTCGCCTTCCACTATCGAAACCGTTCAAAACCGCGAACATTTTGTATATCAAGAGGGACAGCCAGTTTTCAAGTCGGCAGTTACCTACATGGCCGACGTATCGGCTGAGATTATGGAACGAAACCATCTCACTGCCAACGACATTGCTTGGCTTGTGCCGCATCAGGCCAACCTCCGCATTATCGATGCCACCGCACGACGCATGGAACTGCCTCCCGAAAAAGTTATGATCAACATTCAGCGTTACGGCAACACCACATCCGCCACTATACCCATCTGCCTCTGCGAATGGGAAAATCAACTCCACAAAGGCGACAACATCATTATTTCAGCTTTTGGAGCAGGATACACATGGGGCGCACTTTACCTAAAATGGGCTTATAACTCGTAGTAATACAGTAATTTTGTTTTGATAATTAAATAAAAAGTAAAAATATTATGGCAAATTTAAAGGAAGTACAAGATTTTATCAAAGCCGTTTCTCGAATCGGTATTTCAGAAGTTGACATTCAGACCGACGACATGAAACTCAACGTAAAATTCCCCGCAGGCGACAAAGACATTGCCCGTGGCGAAAACTTTCAGATGCCCGCTTTCCAGATGCCTATGATTTCGGGTATGGCTCAGCAGATGGGTTCGCCTATCTCGGCTGCCACCACAACAACCACTCCTATAGAGTATCGCGAAAACGCCCAGACCGACGAGAAAAAGTTCCTTACAGTAAAGGCTCCTATGGTAGGTACATTCTACCGTCGTCCTTCACCCGACAAGCCTATCTACGTAAATGTAGGCGACGAAGTTAGCAAAGGCCAGGTGCTCTGCATCATTGAGGCTATGAAACTTTTCAACGAAATAGAGTCGGAAGTTTCGGGCAAAATTGCCAAAATCCTTGTAGAAGAAGGCACTCCCGTAGAGTTTGACCAGCCTCTTTTCCTTATCGAACCCTAATTAAGAAAGATAGGTTATGTTTAAAAAGATATTAATTGCCAACCGTGGCGAGATTGCCCTTCGCATTATCCGCACTTGCAAAGAGATGGGCATCAAAACTGTGGCAGTATACTCCACAGCCGACCGCGATTCGTTGCATGTGAAGTTTGCCGACGAGGCTGTCTGCATTGGAAACCCACCTTCTGCTAAGTCGTACTTGAATATTCCAGCCCTTATTTCGGTTGCTGAAATTACCAACGCCGACGCTATTCACCCGGGTTATGGTTTCCTTTCGGAAAATGCCAAGTTTGCCCGCATCTGCACTGAGCACGGAATCAAGTTTATAGGTCCCACAGCCGAGCAGATAGTGATGATGGGCGACAAGGCCACTGCCCGCAAAACCATGACCGAACATGGAGTACCTGTAACTCCCGGCACACAGGGATTGCTCGACACCATGGAGCAAGGTAAAGCAGAGGCAAAACGCATAGGCTACCCCGTAATGCTCAAAGCCACAGCAGGTGGCGGCGGCAAAGGTATGCGCATTATCCGCAACGAAGACGAGTTTGAGCATCTTTGGAATGCAGCACGTCAAGAAGCAGCCGCATCGTTTGCCAACGACGCAGTTTACCTTGAAAAATACATCGAAGAACCCCACCACATAGAGATACAGATTGCTGGCGACCAATACGGCAACGTTTGCCACCTCTCTGAACGCGACTGCTCTATTCAGCGTCGCCACCAGAAACTTCTTGAGGAAACTCCTTCGCCTTTTATGACCGAGGAGCTCCGTCACAAGATGGGCGAGGCTGCCTGCAAAGCCGCTCGTGCTATCAAATACGAGGGTGTGGGCACAGTAGAGTTTCTTGTGGATGCTCACCGCAATTTCTACTTTATGGAGATGAATACTCGTATTCAAGTAGAACACGGTATCACCGAGGAAGTTACCAATCTTGACCTTATCAAAGAGCAGATACGCATTGCAGCAGGAGCAAAAATCTCTACACGCAACTACTATCCGCAGGCTCACGCCATAGAGTGCCGCATCAATGCCGAAGACCCTTTCAATGGTTTCCGTCCGTGTCCCGGCAAAATCACAGGATTGCACCTCCCTGGCGGCAACGGCATACGCGTGGATACTCACATCTACACCGGCTATCAGATTCCGTCGTACTACGACTCAATGATTATCAAGTTGGTGGCTGTGGCTCAAACCCGCGAGGAGGCTATCGCCAAAATGAAACGTGCACTTTTTGAACTCGTGGTAGAGGGCGTGAAAACCACAGCGCCTTTCCATCTACAACTTATGAGCGACCCGCGTTTCTGCGCAGGAGAGTACACAACTAAATTTATGGAAGATTTTGAAATAAAATCTCCCGAAGAGTAGCGCATTTTGAAAAATTATTTCTAAATTGCGCCAAAATTAACTAATATCTCTTAACGTATGGCAAAGATTGAAACAGACCAAGTAAACAATACGAGCATAATCGCCTTCGGTACCGAATTCGTGGGCGAAATCAAATCGAACGGCAGTGTACGTATAGCCGGCAAGCTTAAAGGCAATATCAGCCTCACCGAACGCCTTGTAATCGACAAGTCGGGCGTGGTAGAAGGCGAGATATCTTGCAAGGTGGCAAACATCAGCGGCAAGGTAGACGGCAAACTTTCATGCGTGGAACTCCTTGAGCTCAAAGACACCGCAATAGTGCACGGCGACATCGATACATCGAAAATAATCATCGAAGAGGGTGCTGTATTCACTGGTACATGCCAGATGGATGGTAAAGATTCCGCTGCTAACGCAATAAAGAAGTAGAATCTTGAAAAAAGATAGCGACAACCTCCGCGACGTTGCAAAATACACTACGGCTGCCTTTGAGATGGCAGCCGTAATTGTTATCGGTGTGTTGGCAGGTGTTTGGGCGGATGATTATTTTGCCACCAAGCCTGCAATTACCGTGCTTGCATCTCTGCTTTCGGTGGCTGCGGGTATTTATTTGTTTGTAAAGAATATCATTAAGAAATAACAATGCAGAAACAGTTGACAAAATTTATAGTGATGGCGGCGGTATGCACACTTATTGCCGCATTTATTTTTATGATAATCATACCCGAAAAATCGTCGTGGTCGGTGTATGCCACACCCGCTTTTTTTGCAGCAGTAAGCATTTTATCGGCTTTGGTTATCACCAAGCCAAGATATTCAAAGTTTGCCAAATTCTCAGGCGTGTTTATGCTGTCTACGGTGTTGAAGTTGATTCTATATTTTGTATTCTTAATGTGTTCGTATGCTACCCTTCCCCACGAATCTGGGATACCATTTGTAATATTCTTTATGGCGGTGTACTTTGTGTTTGCGATAATGGATACGATGTTTTTGCTGAGGTTTTTTGGCAAGAAGGACAAGTAGGGTGGGGGAGACGCTACTCCTCCCCGTCCACCATTACAAATGCTGCCCAATATTTTGGATCATTGTTTTTGCTTTTTACATAATGAATTGCCGTTTGAAAAGCCTTGCGTTTGGATAATCCTTCGGTAAGACTTTTGAAAAATTGAACCATCAGCAACCGTGTGGCATAGTCATCAACATCCCAAAGGCTCATAATAATTGTCTGAGCGCCAGCCTTCTTGAATCCTCGCTGAAGACCGAAGACCCCTTCTCCCGTTACCTCGCCCAATCCGGTCTGGCACGCCGAGAGGACCACCAAATCTAATCCTTTAAAATCCATACGCGAGATCTCTTTGGCGGTGAGTATGCCATCGTCAACGTTGTCGGGAATTGCTTTGCGTGCCACAGGGTCGAAAGCGGCGTTGGCACCTGCAAACAGCAGTCCGCTGCAGTCAAGCGATCGGTCTTCTTTGTTTTGAGCGCCACTTGCCAAATATTCCAGACCTATCGAAGACATATCTTCTTCTGCTTGATAAAAACCGTGTGTAGAAATATGGAGTATTTTGATACCTAGTCCCGAAAGATTTTTGAAACTCTCCTCTGTAGCAGCTGTGTCGGATTGGACAAAAACCTTGTATTTTGCCGACTTCAACAATGATGCAACAGCTTCTGATTCTTTCTTTGTGCCAACAAGATACATAACTCCGTTGCCATTATTTGCTTTGTCGGTGTCGTATTTGATACCGCCAAAAGTTGCAGCCTTTTTGTTAGGATTTGAGGTTTTGGGCAATGCCAATTCGCGGGTAGATGACAGACGGAAAACATTGTATTTGTCGGAGAATACTTTGCCATCGTTGTCTAGCAGATACTCAATACCTATAGTGTGAAATTTGCCCGATGGAGAAAAATATACATTATTAACGTTGCTGAGGTATGGTTGAAGAGGCTTCCAAATCTTGTTGTATAGTTTTGGTGATGAGTAATCAACGGTGACTGTGTCGTTAAAATCTAATTTCACTAATTCGGGGACAGTCATCCCCTTTTTTACGATGAGGGCGATGTATCTATCTTCTTTATCAGTTCCTTTGAAATTCGCAAATTCTATGGCTACATCGTTGGTTTTTAATTTTTTCTGAATGTCTTCCCATTTGATTGAAAGATTCTTTGTGTAGTCACCCAGTTCTTTGCAAGATTCAACAAGTAAGCGTTCTTCGTTGTCGATAACTTTTAATAGCGAATCGGTATTCATAGTCCTTTCTGCTGGTGCAAGCAGGTAAAGCTCGTCAAGTTTTTTTCGGTCTTGCCTAAGTTGGTTATACATATCTTTTAATTGTCCGTTACCTCGCTTTTCTATGAGGTTCTGGATTTCAAGTTCGGCATTAAGAAGGAGACCTTTTGACAATAACTGACTGTTGAATGCAAGGCTTTTGAGAGTGGAATTAGGTTGTTCATTTGCTAAAGCAGGCATATTCTTATGGAAAAAATCAGAATATTTATTCCAAAAATCAGAACGCTCCTTATTTGTAAGATAAGCAAAGGTTTTTAAAATCAATGTTTCGCTTAGTTTATAAGATTGTTCAAACAGCATTGTCGCCTCATCATAATTGCCATCTTTGAAATAATACAGAGCCAGATTGCTCAATGATGAGATATAATCAGGGTGCTGCTTTCCAAGGACTTTTTCCCTTATTTTCATAGCCATAGTACCAATCTGGATGGCTTCGGCATAGATGCCAGCGTCATAACAATACCCTGCAATGCTATTTACTAACGCAGCGTAATCAGGGTGCTCCTCACCAAGAACTTTTTTCATTATATCCAACGCCTGTGTGCCAAACGAGAAGGCTTCTTCATAGTTGCCAAGGGAATAATAATAACCTGTTAAACTGCTCAATGTCCGAGCATAATCAGGATGTTCTTCGCCAAGTACCTTTTTGCGGATTTCCATAGCCTCTGTGCACAGCCTGATGGCTTCCGTATAGTTGCCCTGCTTAGCATTATAACCTGCTAAATTGTTCAACGACGAGGCATAATCAGGGTGCTGCTTCCCAAGGACTTCCCCCCTTATTTCCATAGCCTGAGTGCACAGCCTGACGGCTTCCGCATAGTTGCCAAGGTATGCATAATAAGTTGCAAGATTGTTCAATGAGAGAGCATAGTCAGGATGCTTGTCGCCCAGGTTTGCTTTGTTAATTTCCGTTGCCTGAGTGCACAGCCTGATGGCTTCCGCATAGTTGCCAAGGTTAGCATTATAACCTGCTAAATTGTTCAAAGACGTGGTATACTCAGGGTGATTCTCGCCCAGGACTTTTTTATAAATTTCCATCGCTTGTGTGCCAAGCCTGAAGGCTTCCGCATAGTTGCCAAGTTTAGAATTATAACATGCCAGATTGTTCAATGAGAAAGCATAGTCAGGATGCTTTTCGCCAAGGGTTGTTTTATTAATTTCCATCGCCTGAGTGCCAAGCCTTATGGCTTCTGTATAGTTGCCAATCGCATCATTAGCAGATGCCACAATGGTCAATGATGTGACATAATCAGGGTCTTCTTCGCCTTTGATTTTTTTTATGATTTCCATTGCCTGTGTGCCAAGTTTGACAGCATCTTGGAAGTTGCAGTGCCTGTATTTATCTAATGTTATGAACAACAAGCAATATGCAATAGATGATTCCGCACGGTAATAATTCTTCGACGCAGGGGTCAATGTCGCCTTGTCGAGCGAATCGCATTTTTGATAATAAGGGATAGCCTCTTCGAATTTTTCGGCTAATAAGAGTTTGTTGCCTTGTCTATATAACATATCAGCCTCTGCGCTTTGCCCAAACCCACTCACAGACAAAAGCAGTAATAATATTGCAAATAATTTGTTCATAGCCATTTTGATTAGTTGTCCGGAAACGCCTTCCGATTATCATTAGAGTTTAGTTAGTCTGCATATAGTAAAGGTTGTACATACTTCCTCGGTTTTTGATGCGGATGGTGAAAATTCCGGTCCATTTGGGAATCCATGTGCATTCGCAATTGTCGGAATCGGAGGTGTCGGAGGTGATGAGGTTGTCGTTTGAGTCGTAGATATAAAGGTCGATGTCGGTGAGCCCTACGCCGTTTACATGCACTATTGCTTTTTGGTTTTCTTTAAATCGTATTTTATATGTGTCGGTAGAATAAGCATTAATCATATCCAACGAGTATTTCTGTTCTCCTACAGCACCATGTTCGTATGTTCTTTCGCCAATAATATTATGGTCTGATTTATTGGGGTTAAAAGTACCGTCTTCTGTTTTTTTGATTTGGGATAATAAGTCATCGTCACCATTGGCATACGTTTTTGCTTCGTCAAGTAGTTTTTCAACGGTTAAATCTGGTAATCTATATTTACTTTGTTTTAAAATCTGTGCTGCGGTAATAAGCGATATTGCATCTTTGTTTTTGTGTCCGTACTTTGACAGACTATAGATAAGTCTTAACTCTTCAACTTTTGAAGGTATTGGTCCTGCAGGTTCTTTGTCTTCCTCGTTTAAATAGTCTTGGGCACAAGTAGTTAGCGCAACGTACAATAATGCTGTTAATAAAACTAATCTTTTCATACTATTAATGTCTTTTTGGTAAATGTAATTGGAAATTCGTTTTTATGTCTGCCTTTGATTGCAAATATATGATTTTTTTTATTTGTCAGCCTTTTATTCGTATCTTTTTATATATTTGCATTGTAATTATAAACATACGATTGTGTTAGCAACATCACAAAATAGTGTTTCACCAGGTAAGATCCCGAATACAGCAGCAACGCCTATTTTAACGACGGGTTCGCATTTATAAAGGCTATACGTATCGACGATGACCGCACTGTTGTAGATTTCCATGCCGTAAATATTTCTGACGACTCTCTTATGGCAGTTCCTGTAGCAAATTCGCCTTCTGTGCACATTGTGGCGGATGGTAAAGACTACAACCTTATTAAAGCATATTCTATTCCTGATGGTGTAAATAATCTAGAATCAGGTGAATATGAAGATGTGCCCGAATATTTTCCAGGTGGGAAAGGTACTCAGGTGGACTTTTGTTTGGAATTTGAGCCCATAACCGATTCCCCCGAAACTATCGACTTTGTGGAGCAGGAGGGGTTAGGCATTTTCGGTTTAAAACTGAAGCGCAAAACTCTTAAAGACGGTTTGATGAAACCCGTATTTGATAGCACTAAGGCGTTTGTGATTTTTGATATTGAGTTTAACACCGACGAAACAGTATTCTATTGCCGATATCACAGCCTTGCCGACAGCGAGTACAATTTGTCGGTTTCTCTATCAGACTGTTACATTATGGCAAATGGCGAAAAATACAACCTGAAAAACGCTTCGGGCATACCTTTGTCGCCTAAGACGATTAGCGTTTCAAGTAACTCAAAAACTGATTTCGCCCTCTTTTTTCCGCCGATAGACTACCGTGCCCAAAATATCGAACTTATATTTAACGGACAGATTTGTGTAAGGGATATTAGGATGTAAAATAATTATGGTGTTTCCCCATATTGTTATTTATCTTTGTCCCTCAATCTTGATTCTAATAATATGATTTCAAAATATATCACTCTGCTACTTTGTTTTTAAGTTGCAATACAAATAACAACAATATACAACGCTCTGTGCCTCTTGATATTATATCTAACTCTCCGGCTGGGATGTGGGAATAGAGGTTGCCGCTTGGTAATGGTAGTTAGGGAGCTATTCAAATTTTTGGTCAAAACTGTTAAAATTTGCCATAAAACACTTTTTCTGTCAATCTTTTTTCCGATAATTTTCGTATATTTGTAGATGCCAAGTTTTTTTTTTCGGCTTAGTTTTTGTTTATCGAACTATTAAAAAAACACATCAACAACCATGAAATTCAAAAACTTAAAAATAAGAACCCAGTTGGGTATCGCTTTTGCCGTTGCGGTGGTGCCGCTGATGGTGTTATCTATTATCCCGATTATTATTTTGGGCTCACTTAACGAAACCTCACAGAAACTTGTTAACCGATATGTGCCTATGATGCACACATCTAATGATTTGGTCAACTACTTGAGTAATAATGTGTCGGCGTTTCAAGAACTGCTCAACACCGCAATGTCTGAAGATGCCCGTCGCACCACAGCCGAATCCTACAACATCACTCGAACCGAATTTGCCGAACTTGTCAATTTAGTAGAAAGCGCCCCTGTACCTCCCGAATTGAGTAGTGCGTATGATTCCGTTAAAACTGTTTACAATCTTCTCGATAGCTTGTACTCACTTGTGGAAAACACCAACAAGGAAACAGAACAGGCCAATGCAGAACTTACTGCCATGCAGAAGGATTATGAAGGCCGTGTAGATAAATTTTACAAACGAATCAGATCTATCCCGAAATATGCTCTTGCAAGTGAGCAGCTGCGCCGTAATATGCTTTTGAACAAACTACTTGCGATGCCTGTCGTCACCAACGATGATATCCTTCTTGACGAATACCTCAACGAGAATTCTGCCATAGAAAAAAATCTCGCCAATACCGATTTTGACCCCGACCTGAAACGCGAATATGCTCAGATTACCAAAATTAAGCAGGATTACTTGTCGAAAAGTTCCGTAGTGTTTAATAATTCGCTTGGTATGCGCGAGGCGTTGTTTAAACTGCCTGATGTGAGTTTGACCCTTAAAAAACATACTGTGCTACTCAGCGATGTGGTGGAGCGTCTTTCGGCTAAACGTGCCGAGGATATCGAAACCACTACAAAAGAGACTCGTGTTGTGGGGTATACTCTCGTGGTGATTGTTTTGGCTGTGGTGATATTTTTCTTGGTTACTTGTTCCTCCATTATTACCAATGGATTGCGCAACAATACCAACAAAACTATGCAACTCGCTTCGGGCGACCTTACCACCTTTTTTGAACATTCTGAGGGCGATTCTGAAATGTCGAAACTCAACAATTCGATGGCTGATATGAAGGATACTCTTACCGATATAGTGCGCTCTATTTCAGAGAGTTCGAAAGCAATAGCCACTGCCGCCAGCGAACTTAACCGTGTCAGCCAGCAGATGAGTACTAACGCCAACGAACAGGCCACCTCTGCCGAGGAAATTAGCAGCGCCATCAACGAGATGGCTTCGTCGATAGATCAGAACAGCCAAAACGCTGCCAAGTCGGAGAAAATTGCTAATTCCACAGCCAAGTCGATTCGTGAGTGCGATGAGGCTGCCAAAAAGACCGTTACGGTAATTACCGAAATTGCCCAGAAGATTTCTATTATTGACGACATAGCGTTCCAAACCAACATACTCGCTCTCAACGCCGCAGTGGAGGCCGCACGTGCAGGTGAACACGGCAAAGGTTTTGCTGTGGTGGCTGCCGAGGTGCGCAAACTCGCCGAAAAATGTGCATCTGCTGCCAAGGATATCGACGCAGTGAGTGCGGGAGGCGTAAATATAGCTAAACTCACTGGCAATGTTTTCTCTAAGATGCTGCCCGAGATAGAAAAAACCACGGTGCTTGTTAACGAAATTGCACAGTCGAGCCGCGAACAGGCTTCGGGTGGTGCTCAAATCAACACCGCTGTGCAACGTTTCAATTCTGGTATTCAGCAGTTTGTTACCATTTCCGACGAAATGGCATCGAGCAGCACTAACCTTATGCAGCAATCAGAACGTCTCCAAGAGATTATCAAATTCTTTAAGGTTTAGATTAAATAAAATATTACTACCGACTGATTCACAATCTTATGGACGAGAACGAGGAAATCACCGAAGAACAGTTTTACGCGATGATGGAGTCCACAGGCACTACCGCTGAGGATTTTGATACTGCCGTTAAGGATATGTACGGCGTGCTCTATTCGCCCGACGGCAAAAAACTTATCCGATTTACCGACCCGAATGTAACCGACTATATGGTTCAGCCCGGCACCGAGATTATCTGCGCCGAGGCGTTTATCATATTCGACGGCAATATGGAAAACTGCAATCGTTTGGAGCGTGTTACAATTCCTCCATCGGTAAAACTGATTGGCGGCGGTGCGTTTTCAGGATGCAAGTGTCTCAAATACGTGAATATTCCACCCGATTTAAATCTTTTGGGGTGGGGGGCGTTTCGTGCCTGTTATAATTTGGAGATTGATTCGCAAGACCCTGAATTGGTGTTTGAAAACAAGATGCTAATCGACCGTAAAAACAAAATGCTTTTGGCTTATCTCGGCACTGATTCTGTGTTTACCGTTCCCGACGAAATCGAAATCATCGACGACTATGTGTTTTTCAGCTGCAAGTTTCTCACTGAGGTAACGCTGCCCGAAAACGTCCGAGTGGTTGGCAACCACGCTTTTTCGCTTTGCGACCACCTTGTAAATATTCACCTCGGCAATAGTCTAAAATATCTCGGCAACAATAGTTTTGAACTTTGCTCAAAACTTGAAAGCATTGTGATTCCCGACACTGTAACGGTGATAGGCGCGGAGGCGTTTTCTCACTGCGGTGCTCTCAAAAATATCACTTGGTCTAAAAATCTTGAATTTATCAGTTGTAACGCCTTTTATGCCTGCGATTCGCTTGAAACTCTGGAACTTCCGCCAACTGTAAAGGAGATAGGCGATGAGGCTTTTCAAGGAAGTTGGCATCTGAGCGAGGTGATTCTGCCTCAGGGGTTGGAATATCTTGGATCAAAGGCGTTTGCATTCTGTTCGCAACTAAGCCACGTGGTGCTGCCCGAATCGCTTAACGAGATAGGTGGAGGTGTGTTTGCAGGGTGTGTGTCTGCGCTGAATGTAGAGTCGCGTTCGCCACGTTTTATTGTTGAGGACAATATGCTTATCGACTACGCCACTTACACTCTTGTGTCGCATTGGGGCATAGGAAACCAGTGGATAACCCTACCTGACATTATTCAGAATATCGCGCCCTACGCCTGTGCGGAACTTGTCAACGCCGAAACCCTGAACCTTTCCTCAGGACTGTTGTCGATTGGCGAAGACGCCTTTGAGGATTGCACCAAAATTGCACGCATAGTAGTTCCCTTTGGCTGCATTGACACCGTGCGCCCACTTTTACCCGAGGAGATGAGGGATAAGGTGGTGGGGGAGTAGGGGAATAATTTGCAATATATATCCATTTTTTTGATAGATGTTATCTAAACCATTTTAATAATTCTACGGTGTATTTTAGTTGGTCGGCGTTGTGGCGTAGATAGTTGATGCGTTTGTTGATTTCGTAGATGTTGTTTTCGGCATCGTTGGCAATAGGATAGGAGTATACGATTTGTTGATTTTTGTAAATAAAATCAATATAAGGGATATTATTTGCAGGTTTGCCATTGTGGTCAACGATGGTTATACGGTATATCTTACCTTTTAATAAATTGTTTAGGTTAGATGTTTTAAATGCCAATACAGCAGCGTCTTTGTCAAATAAATATAAATTGATTGGCTGTAGATTCGCAGTGTCTGTCGGTGGTATGGTGGCTATCATCGACTGGGGGTTTAGTTTTTCGGAGGATTTTACATTAGTGTCATTAATATTTTTGGCAACGATACTAAAAATGCAAATGCCGCTAATGATACAAATTATCAACATTGCTATCTTTTTTATTTTCAGATATTTGTTGGCTAAAATGTATTTGTATTGAGTAACAGCCTCAAGTTCGTTGAAATAGTTTTCGAGATAGTTTTTTACATCGGGATAATCCTCTACTTCGCTTGTATCTATACTGTTGATTTCTTGCCTTATAGATTCTAAATTATCTTTATAATTGTTGAGTTCGTAGGTAAGTTTTTTGCCTATATCGTTGAATTTGTAAAAATATATTGTAATAATAAGTGTGGGAATCAGAATTAAAAGCGGTAGGTAACTATAATTAATACAAGCAATTATGGTAATAACTGTAACAATAATGGGTATTATGAGCAAATCGGTGCGCACAAACTGCGTAAAATTTTTCGGAAAAGCATTTTTGTATTTCACAAGATGCTTTTCTAACTCTGTTTGTATGTTGTGAAAATCTGCTTTATTGTCCATTTCCTTGAGGTTTTGTTGTATATATTGTGTAATAAACTGCTCGTTTAAAAAATTTTTCAATCTCTTCCTTTGATTCAGAGGTGTTTGAAGACCAAAAGTCTACGTAATACTCACCATATCCTTTGCCCATAATTGAATGATAATCGCAATATTGGATGGAGTTTACAATGCTTCCACCGAAAGTCTTTATTGGTTGTAAATCTTTGTTTAACAGAGTAATACCAATACTATGATTGGCAACGGTATGATGAGTGTCTTTTACGCCAGTTCCTTTTAGTTTTAGTTTGTTAATTTTCCAACGGTAAGATGGCTGAGGATGATTATTGGGGTGGTATTCGGCAACAATAAACGAAAGGTTTGCGCTGTCGGGTGATTCTAAATAATCGGTGAGACGCGGCTCTACACCGTGGTTTATAGGGTCGGGACTTAATGATTTGGATAAACTTGTAATTGAGGTATTGATTTGAGGCAACTCTTTGTATGTTTTTTGTGTTGGTTTTACCTCTTTTTGCGCCATAAACCAAATAGTTAGCGCACATATTACCAATGAAGATATGGCAGTAGTAATCAAAACTTTTTTGCGGTGTTTTTGCCTTTTCTCTTTGTGTTGGTTGATGAGGTCATTAAAATGTTTTAGCAATTGTTTTGCTTCTTGGTTGTTGCCATAGAGGGTTTTAACTTGCCTTGTGTACATTTCGAGAGAGTATTTTGCATTGTAATACTCATCGTCGGTTTTTTGAATAGGTGTTTTTGTGTTGTTGAGCAATTGCGCCTCACCAAAAACCACGAATCCAATGCCTATGCAGAAACCTATCAAACTAATGGTTTTGCCCGCCTCGTTGTCGAACATTATGGCGGTAATAAATCCAAATCCGCAGATTACCAATATCAAATAGTATAGCCAATAGTCTACTACTTGAAGTGCTTTGGCGCGTGTATTGTTTAATCGGTTGATACTTTGCTGAATATTAATGAGCAGACTTTTGATATTAAGTTGGTTGGTTCGCTGTTCGTGCAATACAAATCCACACGATTGGCAGATATTGCTGATAAGCGGGAAAGGCGCACCACAGTCGGGACAGATTTTGAGATTATGACGTTTTTCCTCGTAGATGAGGTTTTCGTTACGGATAATGTCGGCAGCCGAGCCTTCAAGATTGTGGTTAACTTTAATTGGTTTGACAACATTCTCTAATGATTTGCCACAAAAGAGACATTCGTCGCTCACAAGCGGAATTTGCGCACCACAAAACGGACAGTCGCGGAGTTCTTCTTTGGTATACGATTTTAGGCGTTCGCGGTATTCGTTTTCGATATATTCAATAATGTGTTGTTTGGGCACACCCTCTTTTACGCCAGCCTCAATAATGGTTTCGCGCTCTAACGGGGTAAGAATTCTATCGCTGAGGGCAAGCGCAGTAAGGTCGATAATTGATTGTGGTATAGGATTATTGATCCATTCGATAAATTTACGTTGATCGGTGTGAGATATGTGGCTGCGAATATCTTCAATATTTCTTGAGTCAACTACATTTATAGTTTTTTGCTCGCCATTGAGCGTGTAGTAACTCATTTCGGTAAAAAACGATGTTTCTTTTAAAATCTTTTTCAACGCTCGCCAAATATTCCAAGCATTTTTGTCGCCGGCACACAACGCATCTATTACATCATTGCATACAAACCAATATTTGCCGTTGACATCGTCCCAACGGTAACGAATTTTTCGCTTTTTGTATGTATGTGTTATAAATATATCTTCCATCTCGTTGTTGTTTGGCAATGATTAATTACATGAATCAATAATCGACATATAAAAGTAAATAATTGCTATAGTTCCAATTATACTCCATATTACTACCACTATATTTTTACGTGTTTCGTCTTCGGGTTCGTAATGATATTTTGAGAATATGAGTTGATGTGAATCTTTGATTGGCATTATGCCATTTCCCATTTTAAACAATACAATTGGCTTGTGGCAAAAGGGACATTTGTTGTTGGTTATAGGTATGGTTCGTCCACAATGCGGACATTTGCGTTTGCCATCAATCGAAACGGTTTCGGTTGCTTCCTTCGTTTTTGTTTGCTTCGGTGATGGCGTTTTGGTATTTACAAATTTTACGCTTTTTGGTCGTGGAATGTATGTATATTGAGTTTTTTTGTGGTAAATGTATAATCCTATTAATGAGATAATTACAAATACAACGACAGCAATCCACGCAAAGTCGGAATGTGTGTATACATATTTTTGTATAAAACCAACAGAAGCATATAGTCCAATTATTGCAACAATAGCAACAACACACCCAAAATTAACTTCTTTATCTGAAGTTGTATTATTATCATTTGGAGTATTCCCCGTATCTTGGGTTAATGGTTGGTTATTAATATCGTTGATGTATGCTTGGTATTGCTTTCTGTTTTTTAAAAAATCGATATAATCTTTGATTGTTTCCGTGCGAACGCCGCAATTGTTTGCTTCTTTGATAATATTATCCCAATCTGTTTGAGTTTGATTTTTATTGTAAAGTGCGTTGTATACTCTGCTTTGAATAGCAGATGGCATTGGATATATGAGCCAAGTTACAAGGCGTTCTTTTTTGTTTACTCTGCCTGGTATGTATTGTAAAATATTTACAATTTGTTGATAATCGGCTATGTCAAATGTTTCGTTATCGTAAGTGTAAGAGATATAATAATTTGACGTTGCTTCTCCGTTGGTTGCTATCGCTGATTTGATTCGTTTCCAAAAATTATGCGGATTGTCAAACAAATACGAAAGCACATCAACCACTATAAACCAATATTTCTTTGGCTTGTCATCCCATTTTACTCGGATGGCTTTACGTTCAAATCGTATGGAGGTGTATCCTTGGGGCATAGTTGCAGTTTTCTATTGTGCGGTTATACTAAATTGCTTTGTATACTTGTTTGATTATCTGCGCTATAAGTAATTATCATCCAAAATTGTAATAACTGTTACTGTAATGGCCGTAACTTTTTACAAAGGTAGGATTTTTTTTGAAAAAGTAGGTTAGGGGAGCTGGATTTTTGCAAATATATCCATTTTTTTTATATTTGCCGAAAAATAAACCGCAATATTATGGGCATCTATTTGAATCCGAGTAATGTAGGCTTTAAGCAAATTTTGGCTGCTGATATTTATGTTGATAAAACTATGATGATTAGCGAATTAAACAAGTTTATCGACAAATGCAACCAATATATATGCGTGTCGCGTCCGCGAAGGTTTGGCAAAACTTTCGCCACTAATATGCTTTGCGCTTATTATTCAAAGGGTTGCGATTCGCGCGAGATGTTCCAAAACTTGAAAATTTCCAAGGCAGATAATTACGAAAAATATCTTAACAAACTGAATTTTATTGCAATTGATGTTGCAAGCGAATATCAGAATGCCAAGGATAAGGACAATATGCTTAATAAATTATCTGATTTTGTTGTTTCAGAGTTTAAAACGCAGTTTCCTTCTGTTGATTTGTCAAGTGCCGAAACCATAGCGGATTGTATGCTTCGTGTTTACGCCGCCACAGGTGAAACTTTTGTGATTATTCTCGATGAGTACGATTCGTTGGTGCGGATGAATGTTTCGCCCAAACTTTTTGCAGATTATTTGGAATTCCTCAATGGATTGTTTAAAAGCAACACCCTCAAACCTGCCATTTCGCTTGCCTACATTACAGGTATCCTTCCCGTGGTGCGCGACAAGGTGCAGAGCAAACTCAATAATTTTGATGAATACACAATTATTGATGCCAAGGAATTGTCAGAGTTTGTGGGCTTTACCGATGAAGAAGTTGCCATTCTCTGCGATAAATATCAAATCAACCACACCGAATGTAAAAATTGGTATCAAGGATATAGTCAGAATGGTTTTGATATTTACAATCCTGAATCGGTGATAAAAAGTATAAACAATCACCGTTTTGAAGGTCATTGGAGCAAAACTTCTTCGTATCAAGTAATTATCGACCGTCTTAATGCCAATTTCAAGGGAATGAAAGACGACGTAATAAAAATGGTTTCGGGCGAAAATGTAAAGGTTAATGTAAGCCGTTATATGAACACTATGACCGATTTTAACAACAAGGACGACGCTTTTACCTACTTGACCCACCTTGGATATTTGGCTTACGACTACAACACCCAAACCTGCCGCATACCCAACAAGGAGGTTCGTTTAGAATGGTTCAACGCTTTGGAAGATGACAAAACTTACAAGGTTACCGACCAAATAATCAAGGCTTCGGAAGAGTTACTTGAACAAACTCTTCAACTCAACGGCAGCGAAGTTGCCAAAGCCCTCAACCGCAGTCATATCCACGTGGCATCGCATCGCAATTACGACAACGAGCAGGCACTTGCCTCGGCGGTTTACTTGGCATTTATCGACGCTTTGAATTATTACACCGTTTTTAAAGAAACCTCAGCCGGAAATGGCATTGCTGACCTGATTTATACACCTCTTCACCCCGACGGCAAATATCCGCCCATGATAATAGAATTGAAATCAAACAAAACCCCCGGTCGCGCCATAGCCCAAATCAAGAGCAAAGAATATTTTCACGCCTTCGACTATTACCACGGCAAAATTCTCTTCATCGGCATCAACTACGACGAAAAGAAAAAGCATCAATGCGAAATTGAGGAGGTTCTAATCTAAACCTTCGATTACATACCTTAGATTATCGGCGTTTTCTTGAAGATAGCGCACTCGGCGGATGATTTCGTAGGGGTGGTTTTCGATGTTGATGGTTATAGGGTAAGATTCTATAATGGGCGAGTTGGTACCATATAGCAGGTATTTAAAATCAAAATATGGTATGTTTTTGATTGGATGCCCTGTGGTGTCGGTGATAAATAGGCGAAATCTTTCAAAACGGTTTGTAGCAGTTGTTGACATCTGCGGTGTTTTGATTCTGAGGTAGTGGCTCACCCCGCTAAATTCCCTGAAATATATTTTCAGAGTTTTGTCATCCTCTTTTATCATTTGTTTGGTTTCGCGGTTGAGCGGAGAAATAACGGCTAAGGGTTCTTTTGGGGTGAGTTTTAGAGTGGAATAGAATTGCCCGTCGGTGAAAACGTTTTGTATTTCTTGCGACTGTGGTTTCTCGTTTTTGTCAACTATGGTGGGGTGAAACAATTTAATTCTTGTTTCGGTGGTATATGTTAGCAATGCCCCTGCCACAATTATTATCGAACCTATTATCATTATCTTTTTGTGACTCTTGGCGATAGATTCTTTGCGGATGGTTTCGGCGGCGAGTTCGCTTTGGTAGTTTTCTAAATATCGCTTCACGTCGGGATATTGCTCAAATTCTGATGTGTCTATTGCGTGGATTTTGTCTAAGATGGCTTGATTGTCGGCGCGGTAAGTTTTGCGTTTTTTCCATATCTTGGTCCAAATGCTGTTTGATTGAGTTGACCACATCAGTATGTACGGTAGCAACATTAATATTACAAGCACTAATGCCCCAATGCCAAACCCTAACAGCCTGACTACCACAAACACCGAAATTACCATTATTACAAACGGTATGTCAACTCCGATAATCTGCCAAATGTTTTTTGGAAAACTGTTTTTGTATTCGTACAGATACCGCTCCAATTGTGATTGTATTTTCTGAAATCTTGCTTTATCGTCCATAGTGCTAATAATTAGAGGGTTTGGTGTTGTAATAGATCGTGTAATAAACCGCTTTTTCGGAGATTGTGTAAAGTATGCTTTCTTCTGAGGTGTAATTCTTCGACCAAAAATCTATATAGTAATGACCTTTCCCTTTGTCGATTATGGTATTGTAATTATGATAAGGCATTCTGCTTGCCAAACAGATGCTTAATGTTTTGATTTGCTGATAATTGCTATCTAATAATTGAATACCTATTTCCACATTTTTGAATATATGATTGGTGTCGGCTGATTCGCCCGGCAAAAGTTCCAATTGCGCCACTTTCCAATGAAAAACAGGTTGGTTGTTGTCTTCGCCCATCACAAATGAGAGTTCTGCCCCCTTGTTGGCTCTCAAAAAATCGCTCAAATTATCTTGTACGCCCGATTCTGGTGGATATGGCTCTAAATGCTTGCTAAAATTCAATGCCCATTCGGTATTGGGTGGAATTGTGATTTCTTTGTTTTCTTTGTGGGGCTGTGTATAATCTTCTGCCTTGACGCTAAAATATGTTACCACTCCCAAAATCACCAAGGCTGTTATTAGTATTATTCTGCCCACTTTGATTCGGTTTTGGTAACGTTCTCTTTTTAGCAGTTTTAGCGTTGATGAAAAATTGCTGAGCATTTTCTGCGCCTCGTCATCATCGCCGTAGAGGGTGTCTACTTCGCGGGCAAACATTTCGTATGAGTGCTTTGCCTTATAATACTCGCCGTCGGCTATCAAAACAGGTGATTTTGTGTCGTTTAGCACCGCATTTGTTCCCATTGCAATAATACCTCCGATAAAACCTGCCAATGAGATGATTTTTCCTACCTCGTTGTCGGCAATTATGCCAACAATAAAGGCAAATATGCTGAGTATCATCAGTATATAATAAAACCAATACATTATAATCTGCAATACTGTTGGTTTGGGTGCTTTGTTTACGCGGTCGATACTTCGCTGCATATTGGTAAGCAGGTTTTTGATATTGAGGGCGTTTTCGGTACGTTCGTGGAGTACGTGTCCGCAAGATTCGCATATATTGCTGATGAGCGGGAAAGGCGCACCGCAGTCGGGACAGTTTGTAATTCCGTGACGCTCTTGCTCCACTCTTTGGTTTTCGCTACGAATTATGTCGGCTTCTTTGCCTGATATGTTAAATGCTATATTGGTGCTGCCTTCTATATGTTCGAGTGGTTTGCCACAATACATACATTCGTCGCTGATGAGGGGAATCTGTGCACCGCAGAAAGGACAATCGCGGAGGTCTACTTTGGTGTATGATTTTAAACGCAAATTGAGTTGATCGTCTAAATATTGGTTGATTTCTTCCTTGCTTATACCGCCTTCTACCGCCTTGTTAACAATTGTTTCTCGTTCCAAATCGGTTAGCACACGGTCGGCGAGGGCAAGACGGGTGAGGCTGTTTATTTTGTGCCAAATATCTTCTTTGCCGCAGAATGGACATTGCCCGATGTCGTTAGGTATTAGTTCAGCACAACGTTTACATATAGTAAGTTTATCTCTTTTGAACGATTGGAGACGTTTCCTAATCGCAGTGTTGATCTCTAGGTTGATTAGCATTCTATCTGCGCCACTTTCTACGGCTTCGTTTACAATCTCTCTCCTTTTTGCAAACGACAGAATATTGTTTTTGAGCGCAGCCCTTATCCATTCCCTAATCGATTGTGGTATTGCGGGTTTTGTGTATGATGTTTTTGTTTTTTTGTAGTATGGCGTTGTATTATATTTATAGAAACTCTTATTATTTGCTATGTCGGGGTATTTTTTTTCTATAATTAATCCGTATGCAAAGAATTGTACTAAAATAAGAATCATAAATACTACGATGCTGATTCCCCCTGAAATCATTAATAACAACTCTATGAATGAAATAGCAAACAAAAGTAAACAGCCATCATTCGATGGCTCTTTTTTTTCGTTAACCTCAATACGGTTGGTTTCCTTATTGATAGTAAATTCGTATGTTTTTGTCTGCGATTTTGAATTACTTTTCTGTGTCATTGCGTGTCTGCATTGCACAATGGCATCATTGATATACCGATTGATTAATTCGGTAGAAATCCCGGCTTTTCCTGATTTGTCTATAATGTTGTTGCGTTCTGTCTCAGTCATCACTCCGTCTGACAGCGCAATAGATACCATCTCTGTAATTTTGGTTGGTATGGGGTTGTTTATCCAATTCAACAATCTTTCTTTTTTGTTTTTTCGGTTTGGAATTGTCTTTAAAATTGCCTCAATCTGATGTAAATCCGCTACGTCTACCGCGCCGTTGTTGGTGTTGACGGTTGTATAATAATCCGATGAATTATTAGTAGAAGTAGAAAACTGTTTTTTCTGTTTCGTCCAAAATACTTCGGGATTGGAGAGTACCAATGCCAAAGCATCCACCACCACAAACAAAAAAATACCCTTCTCCGCATCGAATCTTACACGGATGGCCTTGTCGCTAAAACGGTATGTGGTAAAATCGGTGATCATATTTTTTAATATAATAAATATTTCTCAATTACATATCTTAAATTGTCGGCATTTTCTTGCAGATATTTTACACGGCGGAGTATTTCGTATGGATGGTTTTCATCATATATTTCTGCTATGTTACGGGAATGGATGAGCCCTTTATCGTAATTTCTTCTCCATGGTTCAAAGGAAAAAAATGGTAAATAGGAGACAGGATGACCTGTGGTGTCGGTAATTATAATTGCCACATCATTGTAACCTATATCTTTTACGAACGTTGGCATATATGATACAAATTTTGCCGAATGTTTAGTTTCTTCAAAAAATAAGCATAGGTTCTTGCTTTTTGAGCCCGGAACAAATTCGCGTATAAGTTCTGAGGTTTCGTCAGAAAGCGGTTTGATTGTTGCTATTGGTTGTTCATAGGTGATATGCAGTGAGTTGAATATACGTCCATCGTAAGATATGTTTTCGGCTACAACTTTGTTTGCTATTCTGAAATCTATTTTAAATGTCAGTAATATTGCAATTAATAATATTGAATAGATACCAAAAATAATTGTGTGGTATTGGTTTCTGATATTTTGTTTTCGCTCTGTTTCTTTCCTTATTTCGCTATTAAAAGTATTTAGATAATTGTTTACATCGGGATATTGTTTAAAATCTTCGATGTCTATTTCTTCGATTTTTTCTTTTATGGTGTGAAGATCTTTTTCGTAATTTCCTCGTTTTAAAATGAGTTTTTTCCACGCACTTTTTGAATCTTTGTAAACGAGTATTATTATCATTGCTATAATCAAAATTCCAATTATAATCATAGACCATACGCAAAAACCTATCAATTTAATGATAATGTACGCAAATACAATAAGAGTAATAATCGGCACGTCGGTGCTGAGTAACTGCCAAACATTTTTAGGAAAACAATTTTTGTAATCGTAAAGATGTCGCTCCAATTGTGTTAAAGTATCTTGAAATCTTGCTTTATCGTCCATTTCCAAATTCTATTGTGTAATATTCTGCACTATTTGCTATTCTTTTTAGATCCTCTATGTTTGATGAGGTTTTTTTTGACCAAAAATCAAAGTATATTTTTTTTTGTTGTAACTTCTTGTTATAGATGATGAAATCTTCACTGATAATGTCATCGTCAATATCTGTTATTTTTGTTAAATGTTTGTCTAATAATATAATGTGAAAAAGATGATAAGAAGGATAGCTGTAGTATATTTCATAGGGATCTTGAACAAATTCTAATTTGTTTACTTTCCACCTAAACCTATCATTATCGTGTGATGAAAGTACAAAAGTGAGTTCTGCATCTTGATTGGTAGACATAATATGTTTTGCCTCATAATCTACTACTATTGTGGATGGATATGGTTTAAGATGTTTGGTTATGCTATATAATTTTTCTGTTCCTTGAGGAATAGTCCACCGCTCTGCTTTGGGTTTAAGAAAATCAAGTAAACAAAGCAAAAATATAATACCAAACGACCACAGAAATAATGTAGTGATTTTGCGAGCTACTACAAATCGGCTTTTGCGACGGTCTTCTTTCAACTTATTTATAATCTCAGCAAATTGATTTAACAGCGGTTTTGCCTCAGGGTCATCGCCATAGAGAGTTTTTACTTGACGCAAATACATTTCGTAAGCGTATTTTGCTTTGTAATAATCCTCGTTTGATTTTATTGCTGATAATTTTTCCGCCTTTATATTTACTATAAACATTAAAATAAAGGTTAAAAGTCCTACTACTGGGATATATTTGAAAAAATCATTGTGATAATGATAACCCATAAACAAGGCAAATAGACTTATAATCAATACAAAAATGTGTAAATAATCAATAACAATGCCTCGTGCCGAAGGTTTTTGGGCTTTGGCAGCCATTTGGATACTTTCTTCTATGCTTTTTCTAAGGTTTTGGATGTTTAATTTGTTTTCGTCGCGTTCGTGGAGCACGTGTCCGCACAATTGACATATATTGCTGATAAGTGGGAAAGGTGCACCGCAGTCGGGACAGTGTTTGATGCCGTGGCGTTTTGTTTCCACCCTTTGGTTTTCGCTGCGGATAATGTCAGCCTCTTCGCTTGTTATCCTTATTGGTTGAGGCGGACGATTATCAACGTGTTCGAGAGGTTTGCCGCAATACATACATTCGTCGCTAATGAGCGGAATCTGCGCACCGCAGTAAGGGCAATCACGTAGGTCTACCTTTGTATAGTATTCTAAACGCAAGTTGAGTTGGTCGTCGAGATATTGGTTGATTTCTTCTCTACTTATGCCCCATTCAATTGCTTTGTTTACAATAGTTTGGCGTTCCAAATCTGTGAGCACACGGTCGCTGAGGGCAAGAGCGGTAAGTTTCTGAATTTTTGGCCAAATCTGATAATCTCCACAAAATGGACATTGCTCCGAATCATCAGGAATTGTTTCTTGGCATTTTACGCATTGGGTCAGCTCATTTTTTTTATGCAAAATAATTGCATCTTTTATTGCCGTGTGGATATAATGGTATACATGTCTTCTTTTTTCTCCTAATGATACCGCTTCTTCTACAATAGCTTCTTTTTCAGCGTATGTCATCACTCGGTCTTTGAGAATGTTGACAATTTTGTCGATGATAGATATTTGAACAGGTTTTTTGTTTGAAGATTTATTTTTTCCCTCTTTAGCACGTTCTTTTGTTTTAACTATGGCATAGAATAGTACCAATTCCATTAGTGCCCACCCGATGTGTAATTGTGATTCTGTAAAAGCGCCTTCGATTGCGCAGATTATATGAAGAATAATCATTATAATGAGTATCACCGTTATTTTTACAGCCACTGCATTTTCATCCACCTCGTGGGGAGGTTTCTCTGCTTTGCGTCTATGAATTTGGGTGATAATCTTTTGCTCGTATGGCTTGAGTGAAACTTCGTCAACACTTGTATCGCTTTCTTTGTGATTATAAAGCCAATACGCCACCATCTCTTTTTTGCGTGTTCGTCGTGGAATGTATGCAATAATGTGCATCATCTGTTGCAAGTCTGCCACATCAATTATACCAATTGGGGTTTGGTAAGCCACATAAGCCTCCGGCGACGACAATCCCTCTGCCGCCAACACATTTTTCAGCCCCTCCCAAAACTTTTCTCCATTAGGAAAGAACACGCACAGCACATCCTCAATCACAAACCAATGTTTGTTCGCTTCCGCATCGTATCTCACGCGGATGGTTTTGTTGGCAAAGGGGTATCGGGTGAAATCTACGCTCATATTTTTGTAGATGAGGAGTTTACAAATCTCGATTAAGCACTTGGCATATATCGTTGGTTTCGGTTTTGGGTTGCCATTGGCTCATTACTTCGCACACTAAAACGCCTTGGTTGTTGGTTAAGGTATGCAGATATTGACCGTTGCCTAAATCCGACATTTTGCACGTGAGAGTATCGTTGAGATATGTTTCGTGGAGCCAATGAACAGTGAGCGACGTTATGCTTTGTGTGTCAAGTATTTCTGGTGGCATTGTCAGCAAGGCTATGCTTAAATAACTGCGATTGGTAACGTGATGGTTGAAATCGAGGTCGAGCAACGTGGGGTGATGCTCTATTTGCATATCTGCCGTTTGCGCCTTTGGAAACCGGATTTTTTTGTGGCTTTCGGTCATTAATTGCGGCACAACGGTGAGTTTTTCGGCAAGAAAATCTGTGGTTTCTAAACGTTTGGTGTCGAGATTAAGAATGTTCCATTGGCTTGTGCCATAGGCTATTAACTCCTTGTTGTGGGTGCGCACAATTCTAAAATCGCAGTATATCCGTAGTGATGTTAGTTCGCTTACCCAAATTTCAACCGTGAATGCTTCCGACCAATAAATGTCGGTTTGTTTGATGTTTAAATTTAGTTCGGTAATTACCCACATACGCTGCTGTTTTTCAATGTCGAATGCGGCAAATTTGTGGATTGTCATCAGCCTTGCAAAACTATCTTGAAAGTACATTGCCATAGCGTTTGGCGTAAGCCTATATTGCGGAGTCATGTCCGACGCGTTGACTGTGTAGGTGTGTGTGTAAATTCCGTTGGTAAGCATATCGTTATTTTTTTGCAAATATATCAATTATCTCCATTTATCGGCACTTTGCCGCCGCTTTTTACTTCGCCGATTACAAAAAAACTGTTGAGCGAACCTATGCAGTCGATTTCGCCAAGGGTGTCGAGCACAAAGCGTTGATAGTGTTTCATATCGCGGACGTAGATTTTCATCATAAAATCGTATACGCCAGAGGTGTTCCAACACTCTGATATTTCGGGTATTTGCTGCACCGATTCCACAAATTGCCGCCCGAGGTTTTTGGCGTGCTGCCTTAGCGTTATGCCACAGAGCACCAAAAGTCCGTTGCCCACTTTTTCGGGGTTGACAACAGCCATATAATGATCGATATATCCCTCACGTTCAAGACGTTTCTGTCGCTCAAAGGTGGGAGAGGGGGTGAGGTTTACTTTGGCCGCAAGTTCTTTGGTGGTGATGTCAGAGTTGGTTTGCAGCACGTTGAGCATCTTGATGTCGGTTTCGTCTAATTTTGCCATTCTGTAAAAATTTAGTTTTAAAGGATATTTTGCTGCAAAGTTATAGTTTTTTCGGGATAAAAAGCAAAGTTTCCTTAATTTTTAAAAATGTTTGTATGGTAAAGTTTTGTGTTTCAACTTTGCGGCAGAATTACTAATTTAAAATTTTGAAAATGACACAAATAATAAAAACCAACGTCCTCGGTTTTCCGCGTATCGGCCGCAACCGCGAACTCAAAAAAGCCGAAGAATCATATTGGAACGGCAAGTCTTCTATTGAACAATTACTCGAAGTGGCACGCGCTATTCGTTTAGAAAATTGGAAGATACAATCGCAAGCAGGTGTAAAATTTATTCCTTCAAATGATTTTTCGTTTTACGACCAAGTGCTCGACCAGACTCTTGCCCTCGGTGCTATTCCCGAACGTTACAACGCTTTGAAAAACAATCTTATAGAGTTGTATTTTGCTATGGCTCACGGCATTCAGCGCAATGGCAATGATATTATTGCTATGGAAATGACCAAATGGTTCGACACTAATTATCATTATATTGTTCCCGAATTTGTTAAAAATCAGAAGTTTAGCCTCACCACCACCAAAGCCGCCGACGAGTTTGCCGAGGCTAAGGCTGCCGGAATCGTTACTAAACCTGTGCTTTTGGGCCCTGTTTCGTTCCTCTTGCTCGGTAAGGAAAAGGAAGAAGGTTTTTCGCGTATCGACCTTATTGATAGTCTTTTACCTGTGTTTGCCGAACAGTTGAAATCGTTAGAAAAAGTTGGTGCCGAATGGGTGCAAATTGATGAGCCTTGCCTTGTGCTCGACCTCGACGAAAAGGTTAAAGCGCTTTATACCAAGGTGTTTAACTATATCCGCAATAATACTCATTTAAAAATTGTTCTCACCACATATTTTGGCGGACTTCGCGATAATGCCGCTCTTGCCCTCTCGTTGCCTGTGGAGGCGGTTCACGTTGATTTTGTGCGTGCTCCCGAAGAGTTTGATACCCTTATCAACGCAGTTCCCGACGGCAAAATTCTTTCGCTCGGCGTGGTTGACGGCCGCAATATTTGGAAAAACGATTTTGCCGCCTCTCTTGCCTTAATCCGCAAGGCTGTAAACCGTCTTGGAGCGCATAGGGTTTGGGTTGGTGCTTCGTCGTCGTTTATGCACGTGCCTTACGACCTTGCCGCTGAAACTGATAATCAGTCGCTTGCACCCGAAATTAAACGTTGGATGGCTTTTGCTTGCCAAAAAACTTCCGAGGTGGTAACGCTGGCTGCATTGGCTGAAAATTTCAACGACCCCGCTCTTCAAAATATTTATAATCAGAATGTTGCTGATAATACCGACCGCAAACAATCTCCGCTTATTCACAATGCCAAAGTAGGGGAGAGGGTAAATGCCGTTACATCAGATGATTACAATCGTAAAAGTGCTTATCCCGCCCGTGCCAAAAAACAGCAAGAGCGTTTGCATTTGCCCAAGTTTCCCACCACTACCATAGGCTCGTTTCCGCAAACCGCCGAAGTGCGTTCGTGGCGTGCCAAAAACCGCAAGGGAGAACTCTCAAACCGAGATTACACCCGCCTTTTGAAAGAGGAGACTGCCCGCGCCGTAAAATGGCAAGAGGAGGTTGGCTTGGATGTGCTGGTTCACGGCGAATTTGAGCGCAACGATATGGTGGAATATTTTGGCGAAAAACTCAATGGTTTTGCCTTTACCAAAAACGGTTGGGTGCAGAGTTACGGTTCGCGCTGTGTTAAGCCTCCGGTGATTTTTGGCGATGTTTCGCGTCCCGAGCCTATGACCGTGGATTGGATTACATACGCCCAGAGCCTTACCCAAAAACCTATGAAAGGTATGCTCACTGGTCCTGTAACTATTCTTCAATGGTCGTTTGTGCGCAATGATCAGCCCCGCAGCGAAACCACCAAACAAATTGCCCTTGCCATCCGCGACGAGGTTGTTGACCTTGAACGTGCCGGCATTAAGGTAATTCAAATTGACGAACCCGCTATCCGTGAGGGACTTCCGCTCCGTCATTCTGATTGGAACAGTTATTTGGATTGGGCTGTAAAATCATTCCGTTTGTCGTCGTCGGGCGTTAAAGACGAAACCCAAATTCACACTCATATGTGTTATTCTGAGTTTAACGACATCATTGAGCACATTGCACAGATGGATGCCGATGTAATTACCATTGAATGTTCGCGTTCGCAAATGGAGTTGCTCGATGTGTTTGGACGTTTCAGTTACCCCAACGAGATTGGTCCCGGCGTCTACGACATCCACTCCGCCCGCGTTCCCTCCGTCGACGAAATCGTAACCCTTCTCCACAAGGCGCAGCGCCACATCCCCTCCGACCGCCTTTGGGTCAATCCCGACTGCGGTCTCAAAACCCGCGCTTGGTCCGAAACCAAAGCCTCAATTGAAAATATGATTGCGGCAGCAAAAGTTATGAGGGGGGAATAGAAGTAAATTTTAAGTATTTATAATGACAACGTGCTGAGATAAAGAGATTTATTTCGGCACGTTGTGTTTTTTGGGGGGAAAGAAATAATCTTTGATAAAATCAATATTTCTGACAACAATATTGTTAACGAATGTTAAATTTTGCAGATTTTTGCCTTTATTCCGCTACGAAATGAAATTTTTGTGTTTCGTAGCGGAATAAAGCGCTTTTTTTGTAGGAAATTGTCCATCCATCTGTAATCTTTCCGATTTTTTCCGCACTAATAGATAAAAATAAAAAAAGTTTACGGCTACGAACATTGATTCCGCAAAATTTTTTATATTTGCAATGAATAAAATGTTTTATCGATTACAAAGTGCGTTTACTTTTTTTGCTTTGTTAATAGGATTACTAATTATATATAAGTATATACATACAAATAAACATGAAATACATTATAACAATAGGATTAAATAACACTAGTATAGTTAATCAGACATTTAATGCTCCGTATTACCACTCTAACGGCAAAACCGATAAATTTGAATTCAATGGTAATTCAATCATTATTGAGGGGGAGCGGGGTAAAAAAATGTCGGGGAGTGATATTTTGTTCAATGTTCAGAATTCATTTTACAATCAATTACTAAAAACTCTTCTGTTCCATTATTGTATTAATGGTAATAGTGCAGAGATAAATTCTATTTCGATTAAACTAATTCAGAATGGTAAAGAAACAGAACTGATTTGTCAGCAATTTACAAGGGACAAGCAGCCATTTGGAATTTGTAGTTCTCCAATACCGTTTGATCAAAGTAGTTTATCTTTGTTGTTTGGTGAAGGAGATATCAATTATAGATTAAGAATTATTGTTACTCATCTTTTGCAGGCAATAACTGAATCAGATGTGGTCAAAAAATTGGAAGGCGTGTGGAGAGCTTTTGAAAGAATTGCTGTGTATCTCTTGAAACAACCATTAACCAAACGACCAAACATAAGCAATGCGCTTAACAAAATGCTCAAAGAGATAACAACTCGTTGTTCAAGATATTCTAATACAGCGCGATTAGTTCATGGAATGAGTGTCGCGAACCTTAGACAATTTCGTTGGCATGATATGATTGAAAACAACTATCAACCAACAGCCAGTCTTGATAAGTACAGAGAATATAAGCAAAAATTATCAGACTTCTTTGTTGATTACCGAGTTGCACAAATCAATTTAGATTTGTTACATTATAGGGCAACAGAGTTGCGCTCCTTTGGATTATATGATCAGATAGAAAATGATTGTAATGTAAACATCACAAATCACATTACCAAAGATGTAGATTTAATTGCCTTTATATGTTGTAATTATGTCTATTTCTTGCGGAATAAGTTATTTCACGGAGAAACAGTTGTTCGACGTTCAATTTTTGATTTCAGTGATTCTGATGATTTAAGATTGAATGAGTTAATTAAGATGTTGACCACGCTTACCGTTGAATTGATTAATAATTTTAATAACCTATAACAATTCAATCATGAGTAAGGCGGCAATTTTAGTTGATTTTCACAATATTTTTGGTGGAGAAATAACAAATCCAACAAAAATAGAGTTTGCATTAAATGAAATTGTTCAAGATGCGTTAGCTCAGGGTGATATTGATGAGATTATTTTGCGATTATATGATGGATGGTACGAAGGTGTTGTTTTGTCACACGATGCGTCTAAAATCATGTCTAAGCTTCACGATATTGCACCGATACCTCCTATTTATGGAAATAAATTAATACGAGGCCAAATGGAATATGCCAAGAGTTTGTTTGGAGATGACTTTATATTGTACAACACATGTAGACATACTAAAGGTCCAAGACTAAGTCTATCGGCTTCATTAAAAGATGATGTGTGCAACCGTCATAATAACAATTGTGCAATTTCACTAGTTAAAAGACTAACAAAGTCTAAGACAAAATTTTGTTCAGTTGGTGGTTGCTCCAAAAAGAATGAAGATGTATTGGTTCAATATGGACAGAAGATGGTTGATAATATGATATGTTGTGATATATTGACAATTGGAAACCCTCAAGAACGGACACAAGCCATATATGTTCTTTCTGACGATGTTGATGTGTATCCCGCATTAGTTTTATGTAGGAAAAATAATAAATCCATAAAACTATTTATAGGATTGAAACATTCGTTAGACGAGAAAAAGAATACAGATAAAAATATACTCGAACAGTTTTCAATAAAACCAATAAAAGTTAATTATGACGATACAAGAATTTGAAAATATAGAAAACGAATTGCGTTCGTTGGCTGATACCCAGGATGATGTCGTCTTGGAAAAATCAGGTGAATTTGTAATAGTTAGATTTGGAACTACTATTCAAGGACGTATTTATGAAGATAGAGATAGCGACTCTATTATGATTAAGTACGGTGAGAGTGTTTTGTCATACGACGAATTTATCTCAAAAGAAACTATCCGCAAGAAAAGGGCAGCACAAAAATTTAAAGGCATAAAAAGAGACTTAGCTTCTTTTGCTGATAGTGATAATGGTGTAGATTTTGATTATAATTCAGGTAGATTTTCGTTTGATAGATTAATGGGTAACACTACCATAAGTGGTCGTATATACATAGATGATCAGGATTGTGTTAAGGTTGAATATAAAGGAACAATTATGTCTTATAATGTATTTTTATCAAAAGAATTGGCCCAATTGGATGTTTTTGCAAATAGATTAATAGAAAAGTACAAGGAAGATGAACAATGTTACATAGATCCACAAGCTTCCCTTTGTGATCGTGCTCAAATCAAAAGAACTGAAGATTATGCATTGAAATTACTTGACAAAGAAATTAATGAAGATAAACGGCTAATCGGAACAAAATTTTGTTTTATCACTGCAGATGCTGGTCATGGTAAGTCTATGTTATTACGTCAATTTCAATACCAGCAAGCTCAACTATACCTTAACAATCAATCAAATTATATATTTCTACATATTGATTTGCATGGCAGAACCTTAGTGTTATTAGACGAAGCAATTTCTAAAGCATTAGGCGAATTGAGAATGTCTGGTATTTTTTATACCACCATATTAACTCTTCTGCGAAACAGATTGTTAGTTTTAGCGATTGATGGTTTTGACGAATTAGCGGTAGAAAAAGGTGGTGACCAAGCTTTGAACTCATTGTCTAATTTAGTCAAACAAATGGAAGGTGAGGGAACATTAATTGCGGCAGCAAGAAGAGCCTTCTTTGATACTCAAGAATATTTAAAACGGACTGGAATACTTCGAAGTGATATTTACGCTACTTGTATTTGTAATGAAATCAAGATTCATAATTGGACTCAGGAACAATGTTCTAAATTTTTATCAAAGTATAATTTTGAAGAAAAAGAATATAGTCGTTTATTAGATATCCTAAATGATAAAAAACATCCTCTATTGGAAAGACCATATTTATTTGCAAAAATGGTTACGATGGCTAAAGATGCTAAAATAACTCCATGCGAGTTTATTTCAAAGGGAGGAAACAACAAGTTGGAAAGTATTAATAACGTTATCGAACAATTTATTCATCGAGAAGTTGATAAATGGTCATATCCAGAACTAGATACATGGTGTCCATATATGGTATTTGATCAACATATACGTTTTTTATCTGAAATTGCTCTATATATGTGGGAAAACCAAACGGATAAAGTATCTATTGATGTTTTACAATTCTATATCACTGTTTTATGCGAAGAATGGCACATTGCAGAAGATAGGAAACCGCAAATGTTTAAAATGGTGCAATTCCATGCTATGCTTATAAATGATGGAGATATTTATAGAAAATTTGATCACGAGGAATTTAAATGTTTCTTTTTATCAAAGGCAATAGAAGCTATGATAAAAAAATATATGAAAGAAAAAACTCAAACATCAAATGATAATTTATACAGAATGCTTTCATTAGCGGAATTACCTGATTCTGTGGGGCAGTATATTTTGTCACAATTTGAGGAAGAAGATGTTTTGCTTGTGTATAATTGTTTACTGCAATTTAAAAAAGATTGGCGACCAAGTTATCTTCACTCAAATATTGGTACATTATTGCCATTTTTACTTGATAAATATCATCCTGAAAATACGCTACTTGTTAATGGAAAAATAATATTTTCAAGTTTGGTGTTTGAAAATAAATCTTTGGATAATATTATTTTCGAGGATTGTGATTTTGTAAATATAAGTTTAAAAAATTCTCATTTTAAGAATATTAATGTTACAAATTGCTCTTTCTCGAAAATTGTAATATGGGATAATAGTGACAATATTTTTGAGAATTTTTCCATAGACAAGAATTGTCGAATTGCAGAATTAGTAATTACTGATTACAATGATGAAGAAGAATCGATAACAGAATATTATCCTGAGATAATATTTCAAAAACTTTCACAGTTAGGGTTCAACATCAACAATGATAATGAACCTAAGGATACAGACGAAGATATGTATGTTGAATGTGATACGGAGTTCTATAAAATGACTAAAAGACTATTGTATAAATTTAACAAAACAACATGCCTATATGAATCCAACCTTTTTGAATATAATATGTTGAAATGCAGGAAGCCGGAAGTACTAAAAGATATTATCAATTTGCTTGTTGAGTACGAAATAATTGAAGAAAAGGAAAATAACCAAACACGACAAGCACAGACAAAGGCACTTACTTTGAAAAAATATGACATTCAAGAAGTATTTAAAGCTGAAGGAAATCCACAATCCCCATTGTTCAGTTTTTGGCAGGAGGTAAAAAATCGTTAATAGAAGCCTTTTTAGTCAATGTTTCCTTTTGTTATTGCATCGTCTTCTGCGAGAGGCTGTTACCAATTGTCTTGTCCACGCAGATTATTATGGACGTCAAGGAATTGTTGTCAGCAAAAACAGCGACGGTTTTGTCTTTGCCAATCCGGGCGGAATGAGGATTCCAACAAGCGAGGCGTTGGCGGGCGGCGTATCAGACCCACGCAATGCCACATTGTTGAAAATGTTTTCGTTCATTCGTTTTGGCGAGCGTGCCGGCAGCGGTCTCAACGGCATAGTGTACGTTTGGGAAAAGGTTTTCCACACCGCCCCCGAAATTTTTGTCAAGCACGAGTACGACCGCACCTTCCTAAAACTTCCGACTTTGGGTAAAGAACCCGATATGGAGGCAATGGCGGAGTTTTACCCTGACGAGGAGGCAAGCGATAACCAAGAAACGAGCGATAAACCAAGCGATAACCAAGCGACAAATATCGACATTGTTGACAAACAGTCGATAAATGACCCGATAAATGGCACGTTAAACGGAAATGACCCGATAAATGGCACGATAAGTGACCCGTTAAATGAAAATAACCTGACAAATGTCAGGATAAATGACCCGATAAATGAAAATAACCTGACAAATGTCAGGTTAATTGGCACGATAAATGGAAATAACCTGACAAATGTCAGGATAAATGACCCGATAAACGAAAACGAGAAGGTTGATGACACTATAATTATTCAGATGATTTGTTTAATACGTGATAATCCATATATCAACGCAATACAATTGTCTGAATTATTGAACAAATCAGAACGTCATATACGAAGGCTATTGGCCAAACTTCTATCTGACGGCTCTATTCGGCGCGTTGGAGCACGGAAAAACGGCCATTGGGAAGTGATTAACAATCAATCTGATACATAACCCATGCCCACCAACAAAAACGCCCTCACCCGCATCGCCATCCTCGATGAACTCCTCTCAGACCGTCATCATTATTACAATCTTGACGACCTGACCGAAAAGTGCAACGAGCGGCTTGGCAAACCGGTTTGCCGACGATTGATTGAAAAAGACCTTGTTTTCATAGAGGGCGCATCTTTTGGAGCAAATATTGAACGGTTTTCCGCCGCCGGAAAACGTTGTCTCAGATACTCTGACCCTGCATTTTCGATTTTTACCAAAAAACTCTCCGACGATGAGAAAAACCTTTTGCAAGAGACACTTGCAACTCTTGGACAGTTTGACGGATTGAAAAATTTTGAGTGGCTCGAAGATTTCAAAAACCGCCTCGAAATCGAAGAACGCCGCAAGATTATCTGTTTTAGTAATAATCCTTACTTAAAGAATAGCAATAAGTTAGGTCAGGCTTTCAACTTTATTTCAAACCGTGTGGCGGTACGGCTGTCGTACCAAACTTTTTCGCAAAACAAGCCCAAAAGTCTTGATTTTTTTCCATACCTTTTGAAACAATACAACGACCGTTGGTATCTTATCGGCGCGGCGGCAGAGGACGGCAAAATCCTAACGTTTGCGTTAGACCGTATTATAGAAATTCAACCGTCTGACATACAAGATTTTGAAGATGCACCTGAGGATTTAGAGGAGCGTTTTGATGACATCATCGGCGTTACACTTTTTGACGATTGTCCGTTACAAACAATAACATTTTGGGTGAGCGACGAATCCAAAAATTACATTCTCACCAAGCCTTTGCACGGTTCGCAAAAGACAATTTCGGGCGACAAGGAAACTATTTTGCGCAAACAATATCCTTAACTCGAAGGCGGAATGTTTTTTTCTATTGAATGTAAACGCAACTATGAATTAATCAGCGTTTTAATATCGTTTGGCGATAATCTTTTGGTGCTTTCTCCCGACGATATTCGCAACTCTATTATCGAAAGAATTAGCAATATGTCAAAGATGTATCATTTAATCAATCCCTCCCTTTTATAAATCAAATTGTCTTTTTGCTTTGCATTCCCTATTATTGCGGAATGGAAAAAAGGACTTACATAACCCGTATGCCCGATAAGGCTGGGGCGTTTCTGGTGGCGGGAAAGATTATTGCTGAGCATAATGGTAACATCGTGAGAGTCAATTACAATAAGGCTGTGGATACTCACACGCTTTTTATCGAGGTGGCAGCCGAATCCGCTCAACATCAACTGATTAAAGAGCATCTTTCTCGCTGTGGTTACCTTTCTACTAATGGCTCAGAGGCTCGCATTATTATGATTGTGCTTACCTTAGACGACCGTCCCGGCGCGGTGCTGCCTGTTTTGGAGATTATCAACGCCCACAACGTTAACATTTCGTATATCAGTTCGCAAGAAAATGGAACGGGAGTGCAGCATTTTAAAATGGGACTTTTTGTTGAAGACACTTCTGAAATTAAATCTCTAATCGACAGTATATCAAAAGTTTGCGAAATAAATATTCTTGATTATGAAGTTACCGACCGCTTGCTCGACGGCACTGTTTTTTATATCACTTTTGCCAACAAGATGCGTTCGATACTCCGATTGTCGCAGAGCAAAACCAACGATGTGCTTGTGCTTGCCAACAGCCTGATGCAGATTCTCGACGAGCATAACCAGCCGCAAATCAAGACTTTTGATTATATCCGCCGTTTTGCTCAGTTTGTCCGTGAACACAAGGGCGAACGTTTTGCCCCTTCTGTTAGTCGTAACACTCTTGCTGATGGCGTCACTCTCTATACCATAGAGCCTCCATGTGGTAGCAATACTTTTGTTTTGGAGTGCGGCGATGGTTTGCTGTTTGTGGATAGTGGTTTTGCCTGTTACCGCGATGAGATGATAAAACTATTTGAAAATCTGTATGTTAATTATCATAATACTCCAAAAATCGCTTTCCTCACTCATTCGGATATGGACCACGCCGGAATACTTTCGGAGTTTGACCGTATCTATATGAGCCATTCGTCGTGCGAGGATTTTTGTCTTGATATTCAAGGAGATGCACCGTTTCGCTATCAAAACCCGTTGCACGCGCCATATTGTCAGTTGAGCCGGATAATTTCGGAATATGCTCCGCCGCCGCTTGAAAAATGCATTGCCCTTGCGCCTCGAAAATCTGATGGAGAACTCTTGCAATATGTTGGTAATGTGATATTTGGTGGTTATAAGTTTGATTTTTACGAAGGTCCGGGCGGACACGTTCGTGGCGAATCGGTAATTGTTTGTCCTCAACTCAGAATTCTTTTCTGCGGCGATATCTACGTGAATATCAAAGGTTTTTCGGATCAGCAACGCGAGTTTAACATTCTTGCGCCATTCCTTATGACGGGTGTGGATTCCGATTCAACCCTTGCCAAACAATGCCGTCAGCACCTTGTAGAGCGTTTTTCGGGTTATCTCTTTTGCCCGGGACACGGTGCGCCGCAAATAATTGAGTGATTGCGAGTGAGGGAATTTAGTTAAAAAGGTTTAGATTGTATACCTTGCCGCAATCCCACAAACTCCCAATAATTATTAGGTGTGATTGTCGCGAATGTTGCATTTGGGTATGCTTGCGCGAAATCGGTGGGAATCTTGGCGATTTTACCTGGTTTCTCTTTAAATTCAAATGTTGTTAGTTGTCCGTCGAGTTCCTCTACGAGGTCAATTTCTTTCATCTGCGTAGTACGCCAAAAAAATAGTTGGGCGTAATTACCGAGATATAGATTGCGTTTCATACGCTCCGAAATCATAAGGTTTTCCCATAGTGCACCCTTGTCGTTCCGGCTGTCGAGCGGGGCAAAGTTAGAAATCACTGCATTGCGTATGCCATTGTCCCAAAAATAGATTTTTTTGCCTTTTTTGATTTCGTTGCGGCTGTTGCGTGAGAAGGAGTCGAGTTTGAATATGATGAAACACTTCGACAATAAGCCTATGTATGTCTCTACGGTCGCCTTGTCGATCCCTATGAGGTTGCTAAGTTCGTTGTACGAAACCTCGCTACCCAACTGCAAGGCAAGTGCTTTTACAAGTTTTTGCAACACCTCGGGCTTTTTGATGCCCTTGTAACTGAGAATATCCTTGTATAGATAGTTGTTGGTGAGGTCAGAAAGCGTTCTGCGAGCCTCTCCTGGAAAATTTACCACATCGGGATAAGTACCATAAATCATTCTACTTTCAAGCATTTTCGACTCCTCGTGCTCCGAGGTGTGCCCTGCAAGTTCGCCAAGAGAAAACGGAAACAACTGATGCTCAATGAGCCTACCAGTTGCAGGTTCGTTGATGTTGCCTGATAGTTCAAACGATGACGAACCTGATACTATGACGTGGGTTTTTAGTTTAAGGTCGCCGATTTTCTTCAATGTCAGGCCTATATTCGGCACTCGCTGCGCCTCGTCGATAAATACAAAATCGTAGTTAGCGAGGGTGTTTTTTAGCACCGTTGACGATTTGTCCTCTATTGCCGCCCTATCCTCGGCATCGTCGCAATTGAGCAATAATGCTTTTCCATTGGATAGAAATTGTTGAATCATAGTGGTTTTGCCTACTTGACGTGCGCCCATTACAACAATGACTTTGCCACGCTCAAAGTCTGTGGCTATGTTTTTTTGAATGAATCTCTCTATCATATAAATCGTTTTTTATTTCGGCAAATATATAGTTTTTATTTCAATTCCCCAAATTTCTGTCAAATTTAGTGAATAAATTCCCTAAATTTCTATTGATTTTGGGGAATGTATTCCCTAAATTTAGTTAAAAATTGTTAATTTTTGAAGTTGCATTTGTTGTAATGGCGATTTTAATTATTCCGTTACCCCCGATAACTCGCCAAACTCAACAAAAAATCGCGAGTTTGGCGGATTATTTTTCCCATAAAATACTGATTAAAATCCATTTTAAAGTCTTATATTCTTGATAAATAATGTTTTAGTGTTTTTTTGCCTTTTTATCTTGCCCCCAACATTTTGGGGAAACCGAGGATTTTGCCAAAAAAAATAATGGGGAAACCGAGGATTTTGGTCAAAAAAATTTTGGGGTGAGCGAAAAATGGCTTGCTAATGTATCTTTTTGTATCCTAAATTATGGGGAAATTTAGCGATTCAATTCCCCAAATTAGTTAATTAAGTGTTAAGTGATAGATTGTTAGCGTTTTATGGTTGTGAAATTGTGTCTTGTATTTATAATGCTTTGATATTTAACATATTAGTCTCTTTTTAAAATTCTCGCCATCCTTTAATCATTCCAAAAAAAAATTTTATATTTGTGACGACATTAAGTTTCAACTTTAAAATCTTGATTTATGAAAAAGACATTTATTTGCCTGTTGACATTATTATTGATGTCGGCGGTGTCTATCGAAACCAATGCACAGCACATTGTTAAGGGATTCTTTTTGAGGTCAAAAGAAAAAAAGAATTGGACAGTAACTAAATCTATTGAAACAGAAATTGAACCATACCATTGGTCTTATGAATATAAAGATACAACGATGTGCGGGTACTACGAATGTGTCTTGACATTGGATACGGATTGTGCAACCGAGGCGTATCCATACATCAATAATCCTGATGTTCAAGAAGATTTGGTTAAGACTTTAACTACCACTAACGAATACACCGATTCGCTTGTGGTAGTAATGGCAAACTATCTCAAAGATGAAAAAACTCTCGACAAAGTTTGCGAAAAATTGAAGAAATTGGATGACTACGATTCGTATTTCTTCGACAATAACGAAGATTTAATCAAAGAAATGTCCAAATATTCCGACAGCAGGCGATTCAAAGAGACAACCCAAATATCGCTATGGGTTAATAACGGACTCCTTTACTGTGGTCACGTATATCCCGCTGACATTATCGCCATTTATGATACCGAAACAGGCAGAAGGATTGAACCCTCGGATTTGTTTAAATCCCAACCTGTAACAGATTATCGTGACGATACGGTGACTGTAACCAAAATCACAAAAATTACAAAGTATTTAATAAACGATATGATTCCCAAAAACTGCCCCTATCTTACTCCATACGCCGTAAAATTGATGGAAAAGTCCAAAACTTATTATGCGCGGACAAATGAAAATCAATACGGCGACCTTATCAGGACATATTGTTTCGATGATAAATACCTTTGGTTCGCATCGAAAAAGGAATTTGCGTCATCAGACCCTGATGTTACTGACGTACCAACAGGTACAAGGGAAGTGCTTATTCCTTACAAACTTCACGGATGTCAGAATGTAGAAAAAATCAGAAACAGGATGTTGGATGTAATGTTTGGCAAACACGATGGCGATGTTGACAGCCTGATTTTTAATAGTGTTAATTCAATGATGAAAGATAAACCTTGGATGGAATACGAAACTCTTCTTGAAATTGGCGATGGTTTGGTTTCGTTTGGCTTCGAAAACAGAAGAGCAAGACGCAACAGCGATAGCCATCTCGTCGTGTTTGACAAGGCATCTGGCGATGAAATCACAGTCGGCGACCTTATCAAAGACAAGAAGGGTTTTGTGCAGTTTGTCAATTCGTTTAATCTGTATGTTGAAGGATTCCTTTTTGACACCACTCAGATGAAAAATGGACATTTGGATCCAAAGTTTAAGGGAGAACAATTTAAGTCTTATGTTAATAAAGATGGAGGACACGTTGTGTCGCTGATTATAAAATTCGGTGGTCTTTATAAATTACCTGTAATGTGGTGGTTCCCTTTCACACAATATGATAACGTTTTAGTGCCTGTTGAATTCAAAACTGAAATAATGCCTTTCTATTTGGACTATAACGACATACGAAAGTTTATCAACCCGAAATATCTGCCAGCAATGGATGCCGCAGCCGCTTTTGCACTGAAAAAGAAGCAGTGAGCCTATTTTATCAGCTGTTTCTCTGCGTCACACAATCCTACGAGGGTGCAATTGCCGTCGGGATCCACTTTGACGAGGGCGTATCGGGCGTTGGTGTATTTGTCGGCTGTGCCTTCTTGGAAAAAGAAGGTTTCTGTGCCAAAGCTCACCCTGCCTCTGTCGTCGCGGGTGTAGCGGAGCAGAAGTTCGCCTTCGTGGAGGGTTCTGTCGTTTTGCATGCGCACGTATGTGACCTCCTTGTCGGGCGCAACCTTCACAACGATAAACCTGGAATCGTCGTCACGTGGAATTCGCCACCCTAGAGAGAAGTCGGTGAGCTCCATATAGTCGCCTTGCATGAGCGAACGCGGATCGTGTGGGAATAACTCCAACAGAATTTCTGTGCTGTTGGCAAGACGCTCCTCGTACTTTGACACGGCAAAGACAAAGAATCCGAGCACCAAAAGAAGGTTTGCCGCCAATATGATTTTTTTAGTTTTGCTCATTTTTGGTAAGGAGTTTTATGCAGAAAAATATCAACAGGAACAATGCGCCCGCGCCCATCAGCAGGTACGACTTGTGTATCAGCAGTATGTCCAAATCGTAATAGAATTTAGAAATGCTGGCGACAAATGCGGCTGCAAAAATGGTAAGGCACTTGTAGTCCAATATCATGAACGACAGCATCATACCCAAAAACGCCGGAGCCATCGCCGGATATACAGTGGTGGCGGCGCAGCACAGCAACGCAAGTAAGCAGCTTTTGGCAAGTTTGGCACCCGAAATATGTTTGCTGAGCAGATGGTACGCAATGGCGAAACTTGCCGATGCAAAAATGAACGCTATCGCATAGAAGAATGCAAATTGCGTTACCCCTTGAAAAAACGACATATAGCAGAGCGCGACGCCGATTACAAGCGCTGTGGTGAATCGCACCACCGGCAGATAATTGTCGACCTCGAGGTGTTCAATCCTTTTTTTGTTGATTGTGCCTCCAAAGATGGCTATGTAGATGAGCACGATGATGTAACTCCAGACACTTGAGAACAGAGAATCGTGATGGAAATTCGTGAATGACCATCCTATCTGCAATGGCAGCCACAATATGTAAAACAGCAGGCATTTCCTGCACGTCTGGCTCTTGCACAGCGCAAATGCAATGATTGCAACTATAAATTCCACAATCATTGCAATGGACTCGGACTTGAAGGCAACAAATCCGAGAACAAACCCCGTTATGTAAAGCGGCAGTCCAAACAACATCGCAATAATATCATTGTCTTTTTGTGTAGTGGCAATTGCTCCAATGATGAACAAAATTGACGTTATTGCTATTGATATACGCCCATTATGGTTGTCTGCGACTAAGAGTCCAAAGACTGACACCAATACTGCAATAAGCAGTCCGCCTAAGCCCGATAGTATCAACATGGGCCAAGGTAGATGTTTGTCTGTTTTATTTTGTTCTGTGTTTTCCATATTGTGCAGGTGTTTTTAATTGTTGTTGTCTTCTGGCTTGTCTTTGCTCCACTCTTTGTGTTGATGGACGATTACGACTGTCGCTATTATAAATGCGCCTATCATGGCAATTATATTTATCACAATGCCACCTAAGTCAAGCAACTGTATAAGCAGACATTCCAGCAGACACAATGCCCCGAATAGCAGCCATGAAAAGAGCAGTATTTTTTTGTGTTTCATTGTGTACCAGATGCACGCGGCTATCGCAATCAATGCAATGAAGACATAGAGCCCAGAATCTGTGAAAACCACACGGCACATCGAAGAAATCGCCCAGTAATATGTCATGACAAACAATGTGTTGAGCAGCCACGATGGAGCTTCCGTACGGCTCGGCAGCCATCGGGGTGTGAGGTAAAAGAATGCAAACCATGCTGCGGTGTATATCATCATTATGGACAATTCCCAACCTTCGCGTGGTATCAACAGATGATTATATGGAATGACGCCCATCGCCAAAAGCACCACAAAAAAAGCCCACAGCGGATAAAAATCAGCGACATACACCCATATAGCAATGCACAGCGCCCAAGTGAGAAAGAGTGTGGGTGAATCAGCCTGCACTTGGTAAGCCTGACCGAATATAATCCAAAACACTCCTACAGATACGCACATCGCAAAAATGGCTATGTTGCGTGTAAAATTGTGCATCGGCGCAATCATCACCACCAAAAAGACTACGAGCAGCAGTCCGGCGGCGATGCCCATTTTTGCGAAACGGTGGATGGCGTCCCAATTGTAGGCGAAGAAGAAAATGATGCCCGCTAGCAACAGCCCCACGCCAATCGTCAACGACGCAATCTGTATGAATTGCATCCATGCTTTGGCGTCGGCGAGTTTTTGTTCGGTATTGCTTGCCGCGACTGGGACGGGCGGGGGTGGAGATTGTGGTGTTTGCATAACTATTCGGGATTAGTCCATAATGTTATAATCTTTTCCGTGCAAATATATTATTTTTTTTGCGGAAATGGAAAAATAGTTGTTTTTTTTACCATCCATTTGCATTTTCCATAATCTTTTTTATATTTGCGATGATAATCAGTTCCAGCTTGTAAAATCTTGATTTATGAAAAAGATATTTTTTTTGTTGTTGATATGGTTGGTTTCTGTTGAAACTAATGCTCAGAATATTTTTAAAGGAATCCTTTTAAGGTCGAAAGAAAAAATGGAGTGGACGGAGACTATATTCCCTGAAATGGATGACGACGTTATTCGTAGTTTTGATAGTTCAGAAGTTAAAGATACAACGATGTACGGGTACTACGAATGTGTATTGACATTGGATTTGGATTGTGCAACCGAGGCGTATTCTTATATCAACAATCCTGATGTTCAGGCGGATTTGGTTAAGGTTTTTACCACCACTTACTTCTTATCCGATTCACTTGTACGAGTGATGGCAAACTACGTCAAAGATGAAATAACTTTCGACAATGTGTGTGAAAAATTGAGGAATTTGGAAGAATACGATTCTTATTTTTTCAACAATCACGAAGATTTAATCAAAGAAATGTCTAAATATTCCGACAGCAGACAATCCACAAAGACAACCAAAATGTCACTATGGGTTAATAACGGACTACTTTACAGTGGTCGCAATTTTGATAATGTTATCTCCATTTATGATACCGAAACAGGTAAAAGAATTGAGCCGTTGGATTTGTTCAACACCTTAACCGTCACTAATTTACGTGGAGATACAGTTACTTTGACCAAAATTTCTGAAATTACCAAGGGTTTAATAAACGATCAGTTTTATCTTACTCCTTACGCCAAAAAATTGATGGAAAAATCCAAATCTTATTATTCGCGGACAAATGAAAATCAATACGGCGACCTTATCAGGACATATTGTTTCGGTAGCAAAGACTTACCTAATTTTTTGAAGGAACTTGCTTCAACTGACCTTGATGCCACTGACACACCAACAGACACAAGAGAAGTGTTTTTTCCTTACAAACTTAACGGTTGTAAGAATACAGAAAAAATCAGAAACAGAATGTTTGATGTGATGTTTGGTAAACACGATGGCGATGTTGACAGCCTAATTTTTAATAGTGTTAATTCAATGATGAAAGATAAACCTTGGATGGAATACGAAACTCTTCTTGAAATTGGCGATGGTTTGGTTTCGTTTGGATACGAAAATAGTAGAGCCAGAAGCAACCTAGACAACCATTTCATAGTGTTCGACAAAACAACTGGCAATGAAATCACTCCCCAAGACCTTATCAAAGACAAGAAGGGTTTTATTGATTATGTCAAGTCATTCAATTTTTATATGGCAGGATTCTTATTCGACACTATTCAGTTAAAAAATGATAATTTGGATCCAAAGTTTCAGGGCGAAGAATTTAGGTCGTATGTTAGGAACAATTTACGACACGCTATGTCACGTGCACAGGTATTCAATGGTCTTGACGAATTTCCTACAATGTGGTGGTTCCCATTCAACCAATTTGATAACGTATTAGTACCTGTTGAATTTGATACTAAAACAATGCGTGTCTTTTTGGATTATTACGATATACGCAAATTTATCAATCCAAAATATCGTTCAGTAATGGATGCCGCAGCCGCTTGTGCTCTAAAAAAGAAAAGAAATGATGACTAAGGCTATTCTCTCTAATTATGCCGTTACTCTTTTTCAACATTTCGGGGAAACCGAGTAATTCGTCCAAAAAAATAATGGGGAAACCGAGGATTTTGGTCAAAAAAATTTTGGGGTGAGCGAAAAATGGCTCGCCACGATTGATATTCCTATCTCCAATTCCCCAAATTTGTATCAAATTTAGCGATTCAATTCCCCAAATTCCATATAAATTTAGGGAATGTATTCCCAAAATTTAGTTAAAAAGTGTTAAAATTGGTGAGTATTAATATGTTATCGTTTATTTATAAAAATGGGGAAAAACCAATCAAAATTCAACTATGTATCAATCTTTTTCGTATATTAGCAAAAAAAGAAAACTATGGCTGAATTTAAATTGAAACCTAAAACAGCCGAAGAGTGGCTTGAAATTATTACTGACCCCGGAGCGCGCGATATGCTTATGAGGCCGCCATTATCCGCAGATGAAAAGGCTGAGCATATCCGAAAATATCATTTGGGACAAAAGAAATCCAAGAAACCAAAGGATCAATCTGAAAGCAATGATTAAATGCTACCCTATCACTATTTTATATTACCGGTTCAATCAGTCGTAAATCAAGTTCGGCAATTTTCTTGAAACCTTTATCAGCGGTAATTAGTGGTGCATTAGATTCAATGGCGGTGGCTGCCACAAAATCAATTCCATTCATTTCGCATACGTTTTTGAATTTCTAATGGGTCGCCGTCAAAATCCATACAGCCGTAAAACTCTTCTAATCCTGATGATTGAGTTGCTTTATTTTGTGGTTCTGGGTGCGAATTTCTGTACAAAATGAAATTCACATAGTTGAATATTTCATCTAAATACTGTGTTGGAACAGTTTTTATACATTGAAACAATGTTTCATAACCAATCGGTCTGTCTTTCGTGGGTGCTTCAATCATAATTTCTTAAATTGAGTGTTAAAAAACTGACAATACAAAGATAGATTATTTTTCTTTATTCGCAAAATAATTGAAGTTTTATTCCTCTTCTTTCTTCCCAAACACATCCTTTATCTTCATCCCCGAATGTATCAGCAAAAATACAACGGCGGTGAAGAATGTAAGCATTGCGTATACGAGGGCGGGTTTTTCGATTTCGCACGCGCCTTGGAGGGTGGCGGCTACGGAGAGGGCGAGGGCGGTGTTTTGGAGTCCCGTCTCAATGGCTACGGTGAGTTGCGAGGGCTTGTCTAAGCGCGAAAGTTTGGCTATGAAAAATCCTCCGTACATTCCTAATATGTTGAGCAGTAGTACAAACGGTGCTAATTTCAAAATCTCGTCCATTGTCATCGGAGTGCAGCCGGTTTCGTTGTTGCCTAAGAAAATCTTTATGCTAAACACTATAAGCAGCAGCAGTGGCAAAAGCCATTTGAGCGGACGGCTCAGATAATCAGCCACTTTGGTCATATATCGTCTTACCATCAATCCGCAAAACGCAGGAAGTATCACTGTAAGTAAAATATGTACAAAACTCTCTGAAAACGACATACTTACGTTTAATTCTTCGTTAACAAAGAAACTAACCGCCACGGCTATGAAAAACGGTATCGAAAACGGTGACAACATACTGTTAAATATTGTCATTGAGATAGATAGAGCGGTGTTCCCCTTAAAAATATGTATCAAAATATTGCTTGTTGTGCCCACGGGACAAAGTGCTATCAACACAATTCCGAGTTTTTCTGCCGCGCTCACTGGTGCTAAGTATGCTAAACAAAACGACAATGCCGGAAGTATCAGCAACTGACTTCCTATGCCTGTCAAAATTGATTTTGGATATACAAATACGTTCTTAAAATCGTTGAATGTCAGCGACATTCCTATTCCTGCCATTATCAGGACGAGAGTTATATTTACTAAAATATCAGCCATTTTTTCTGTTTTCGTTTTTTGTTATTATATTTGCCGAAAAGATTTGCAAATATACGTAAAAATGAATTTCGAAAACAAAAATATATGGATTACGGGAGCGTCGTCGGGAATAGGAGAGGCGCTCACCTACAAATTTGCCGAATTGGGAGCAAACCTTATCATCTCGTCGCGCCGAGAATCTGAATTACAGCGTGTTAAATCATCTTGCAAATATCCCGACAAGGTGCGTATTGTTGTTCTCGACTTGGAGCAGTATCGCAGCATTGCCCAAATTGCCGAACCAATTGTGGCTGAATATCAGCATATTGATGTCCTTATCAATAACGGCGGTGCTTCTCAGCGTGCTTTGGTGGTTGACGAGGATTTAACCGTGGTGGAAAAGATGATGAATATCAACTTTTTTGGCGCGGCAGCCCTCACAAAGGTGGTTCTTCCGAGTATGATTGCCCAAAAAAGCGGACATATTGTATGTATGAGTTCGCTTGCAGGTAAGTTTGGTATACCTTTGCGTTCGGGATATGCTGCGGCGAAACACGCCCTTCACGGATTTTTTGAAACCCTTCGCGCCGAAAACTACGACAATGGTATTCGCGTGATGATGGTTTGTCCCGGCTATGTTAATACCAACGTGGCTATCAATGCCTTAGATGCCAACGCCCAAAAACGTGGTGTCAACGATGAAGGTCAAGCCAAGGGTCTCGACCCAAAAATTCTTGCCGAAAAAATCATCAAAGGTATTGAAAAAGAGAAACTTGAAATCACAGCCGGTGGCGGCGAAACCAATGGTATTTGGGTAAGTAGGTTTTTCCCACGTCTCTTTGCCAAAATCATCCGCAAAAAGAAATAACATCCTATTAACCACTAAATTATCTCAAAAATGTATGTGCCACCGTTTACAGTAAGTGCCAAGGCTATTAACCTAATATCCGAAATTTCTCGGTTGATAGAGCGTTATGCCATCCGTCTTGAACAGGAAGGAGGATTGTTGCTCCGAAAGGCTAACCGTATCAAAACTATTCATTCCTCGCTTGCAATAGAGGGAAACACTCTTTCGGAAGATAATGTGCGTGATATTATTGATGGAAAAACCGTAATTGCGCCTATAAAACAGATTCAGGAAGTGAAAAATGCTATTGCCACCTACGAGTTGTATCAAAAACTTAATCCTTTTAGTGTTAAAGATTTGCTTAAAGCACACGGTGTAATGATGCAGGCATTGGTTGATAACCCTGGACGATTCCGTAGTTCAGGCGTAGGCGTTTTTTCTGAAAAAGGTTTGGTTCATATGGCGCCACCTCCCGATAGAGTGCCAATGCTTATCAACGATTTGTTTTCTTGGCTGAAATCGTCCAAAGACCATCTTCTAATACGAAGTTGTGTTTTTCATTACGAGTTTGAGTTTATACATCCTTTTGTCGACGGCAACGGTAGAACAGGTCGTCTTTGGCAGTCGCTTATTCTTGGTAAACTGCATCCGCTTTTTGAACATCTCCCCGTGGAAAATATGGTGTATGCCAATCAGCAATCGTATTACAATGCTATTACTGAAAGTACCAATGCGGGTGAATCTGGACCTTTTATTGATTTTATGCTCGAAGAAATTTATAATACTTTAAAAATCCATCAAGGTGCTGAGTTAAAAGAGTCGAATGTAGATTCGCTTATAGATCAAGACTTTGCAAATATATTCGGTAGTGAGTTCGGTATAAAGTTCGGTATAAAGTTCGGTATAAATGAAAAACAACTATTATTGCATCTTGAAAAAACACCTACTTCAACCGCCTCAGAACTATCTCAAAAAATGGGCATAACTCAGCGTGCCGTAGAAAAAATCATTAAAAAACTGAAAGATTACGGCATCATCACCCGCCTTGGCAGCCGCAAAAACGGTCATTGGGTGGTGAATAGATAACCAAAATTGCCCTTTGGAAAGTACAATTTTGGTGAAATATTGACCTTTGGAAAGTACAAAGTTGGATAAAAATTGACCTTTGGAAAGTGCAAACTTTAAATAAATTTAACTTTTAGAAAGGTCAAATTGTTGTATATTTGCAGTGTTATTAATAAACAGTAGTGATTATGGAACAAATTGATTTGGAACCGCTTAGAACTGTCTTTTATCGTAGATTGGCAACTGTACAAACTACTTTTAAGCGTTATTTATATAATCAAATAGATTGGCGAGACCGTTTGATAGGTATTCGCGGAGCAAGGGGCGTTGGTAAAACTACCTTGATGCTTCAATATATCAAAGAGAACTTTAAGGATAAGAGCAAGGTATTTTGGGTTTCGCTTGATAATTTGTGGTTTAAAACCAATAACCTTTTAAGTCTTGTTGAATATCTTTATAATTATGGCGTTACCACTTTGTTTTTCGACGAAGTTCACAAGTTTAAGGATTGGAGTCTTTATCTAAAAAATTTTTACGACAACTATCCCGATCTTAAAATTGTTTATACAGGTTCGTCGATGTTGGAAATTGATAATTCCAAAGCCGACCTTTCGCGTCGTCAGGTTTTGTATACACTTGGTAATATGTCGTTTAGAGAATATCTTGAATTTGCTAAAATAATAAAACTCGACCCTTTGACGCTTGACAATTTACTTGAAAATCATATTGACATTGCCTTAGATATTATGCCAAAGGTCAAAGTTTTGAAATGTTTCGACGACTATCTCCGACAGGGTTGTTATCCTTTTGCAGGTGAGATTAAAGGTGGTTATTATATGAGGCTAAATTCTGTTATTCAACTTGTTATCGAATCTGATATGCCGGCAACGGTGGATATTTCATATTCAACAGTAGAGAAGATAAAAACCCTTCTTATGCTTGTTGTGGGCAATGTTCCTTTTGAGGTAAATGTCTCAAAACTTGCAGAATCTCTTGGTTCTACTCGTGATAGTTGCTTAAAAATGCTTTACACATTGGATAAAGGCAGTATTATTTCGCTGTTAACCAAGGATTTAAAAAACTACCGTCATCTTACTGCTCCTGCAAAAGTGTATCTTTACAACACAAACCTTATGTACGCATTATCTAATAAAATAGATGTTGGTACATTGCGTGAAACATTCTTTTTCAGTCAGTTACAATTATTATTTGATGTTCGTTACCCCAAAAAGGGCGATTTTATTGTTGATGGTAAATATCTTTTTGAAGTGGGTGGACCCAACAAAACTTTCGACCAAATTAAGAATATTCCTCAGAGTTATTTGGCTATCGACGGCATAGAATCTGGCATCGGTAATAGGATTCCGCTGTGGATGTTTGGGCTTTTGTATTGAGGGGGTTAATATCATTCCGTCTTTTTCTTTGCCAATAAGTATATGATAAATATCACATTTATAAGATAATACGGCATTACATAGAGAAGAGCACTATTTGATGAATAATATTCCATCGTTAATAATGGTGATAAATCGTTGGCAAAAGTATTAAATGCTAACATCCATAATCCTATGGTGGATGTAACTACTATCAAAATTAGTACATTTAGCAATATTATAGGAGTTTTGGCTTGTATACCTATTTTTTTGTAAGTAATTGATTCAATTAACCATTGCAAGATAATTATTCCTATTGTTGACGGTATAAATATTGACCAAAATTCAAAGAAATTCTTAAATAATACCATTAGAATAATTGTATAAACTATGGTGATTATGCTTTTGATGTTTATTACTTTGTTTACAGCCATATACTTGTTTTTTATTATGTTAATACTCCATTCCCACAATCCATAGTGGAAGTTTATGTCCGATGGGCATTTCTATGTCGTCGGCAAGGATGTATGAGTTATCGATGCCCGCTATTTGATTGAATGTCTTCTCTTTACCTCCAACTTCAAAGAGAATTTTGCTGTCTATCATAAAATCGCCGTGCTCTTTTGAATATTCCACAGTATGATGTTGCGACAATTGATTTACCACAAAACATTCGCGAATTGTGCCAATTATAGTGTTGTTGCTTAATGCGTTGAGAATATTTGTGTTATGTATAAAAATCTTGTCAGGTTTTTGCATTTTTGATACCGATTTGTTGTCGCAGTAGATAAGTGTTATTAGTTCGGCGCGGTGCATAGCCGCAAGATAGTTGAGCACTGTTGCTTTGTTTATTTCCAAATACGTAGCAAGTTTTGAGATATTCACCTCGTAAGGCACATTGTTGCAGAGGTAGAGTATCAAGGCTTTGAGTTTTCGTGTGTAGGCAGGGTCTACATTGCAAAACTGAGTAATTTCTTGGTCGATTATAAAACTTACAACATTTTCTAACCGGCTGTAATATTCGGTCTCGTTTCCATCAAAAAATGGATAGTAACCTGCTCTTAGATAGGCATTAAACAATGGCTGAGGACTACAAACTTTGCAAACTTCGTCACAAATTTCGTCGGCATTGTTGATTATTTCGTTTAGAGTATAAGATGGCAGTGAAATTTTGTGATAAAAACGCAGATATTCGCGAAACGAAAGTCCTGACATATTGTAACTTAGAACCCTTCGCGAAAGGTCGGCATCGGCATTGAGTATTTGCAACAATGATGAGCCAGTAAAGCATATTTTTAAATCGGGATATAGGTCGATTATCTCTTTGATTTCCTTGCTCCAAGTGGGATATTTGTGCACTTCATCGAGAAACAAATGCCGTCCGCCAGCAAGATGAAAGTTTTCTGCCAAATCTGACAGCGTGTGGTTGGTAAAATATAGGCTGTCCATTACACAATATAGTGCCACACCAGCCTCTGTGCCGTATTTTTGACGGATAAATTGCCTTATGAGCGTTGTTTTGCCCACACCTCGCGAACCTCTGATTGCTACAAGTTGACGTTCCCAATTGATTGTGTGCATAGTGTCGCGCACAATTTCCAAATTCACTTGCGAAATCAGTATCTTATGCTTTTTGTACAGTGTCTCCATAAATTCGGGATAATTGTAAACACCGCAAAGATAATGAACAAAAAACAAAAAAGCAAATTTTGGTTACTCCAATAACCAAAATTTGCTAAAAATCGGTTACTCCACTAACCAATTTTCTTTAAATATCGCTTAGTGGAGTAACCATTTTTTTAATATACCAACCACGTTATCAGCATTGCCACAAGTGTGGAGACTGTTACGCTGACTAAGCCAGGCATCATAAAACTATGATTCAGAAGGTATTTACCTATCACTGTGGTGCCTGAGCGGTCGAAGTTAACAGTGGCGATGTCGCTTGGATAGTTGGGAATGAAGAAATATCCGTAAACGCTTGGGAGCACACCCAACAAAATTGGTCCGTCGATGCCCAGTGAGTATGCTAATGGAAGCATTGCCACCACCACGGCGCCCTGCGAGTTTATCAGCACCGAAACGGCAAAAAACGCAAACGCTATTGTCCACGGATATTGGCTTACAATGCCTTCCAAACTGCCTTTCATAACGTCAAGATAGTTGCTGAAAAACGTGTCGGCAAGCCACGCGATACCGTAGATAGCCACCACAGCCACCATTCCGCTTTGCCAAACGGCTCCGCCCACTGCCTTTTTGGGCGCGGCTTTGCAAAATATTATCATAAATGCCGCTGCCGTTATCATAACTATCTGAATAATAATGTTCATACCAATCGGTTTGCCATCAAATTTTGGGCGGAGGTCCATACCCGCAATCTGAAACACCGAATACATCACAATCAACGCCAATGCACCAACAAAAATATACACGGCACGTTTAGCCTCTTTGCTTATCTTCTTGTCTAACAGCGTGGCAGAGTCGCCGTACATATATTCTTTCGTTTTTGGGTCTTTGAGACGTTCCTGAAATTTCGGGTCTTTGTCTAAGTCGAGACCGCGTTTGTAACTGAGCGCAGCCGCAGCCATAAGTCCGCACACACAAGCGGGAATTGTTACGCCAATAACCTGCAAGTTGTTGACATCAAAACCGTTGGCGTTAGAAATTACCACAAACGACGCCACAGCAGCAGCAATTGGCGAACAGGTAATACCCACTTGACTTGCAATGCTCGCCACACCGCACGGACGTTCGGGACGGATGCCTTTTTTTAGCGCAATGTCGCAGATAATTGGCATAAGAGTGTAAACCACGTGTCCTGTGCCCACCAAAACGGTAAGGAAAAACGTGCACAGTGGCGCAAAAAACGTGATGTGGTTGGGGTGCTTTCGCAAAAGTTTTTCGGCAAGTTGAATTAGCCAATCCATTCCGCCCGACGCCTGCATCATTCCGGCGCACGTTACGGCGGCAATGATGATGTAAATAACGTCGGTGGGCGGGTTGCCGGGTTTGAGCCCAAAACAGAGCACTAAGAGCGCGAGTCCGATGCCCGAAATGGCTCCGAGCGCAAGGCTGCCGTAGCGCGAACCCACGTACAGCGCACCAAGAACTATCAGTAGTTCAAGAATCATTACTATGTCCATAATATCAGCGTTTTAATGTTAAAATCAAATAATAGTCATTTACAAATATAGTAAAAAATTTTAATGTAATTGGCGGATGCGATGCGATTTTTTCTAACTTTGCGAAAAATTCTATTAACTAATAAAGCCCTAAAATGAACTTGCTTAAAATATTGCCTTTTATTCCGATTGTTTTTTCGGCGTGCGAGAATGATTCACCATCTATGCATTCTTACAATCAGGTTAAGAATTCTTCTTCTTCAATGGTGTCTGTGGTGCTATGGCGAAATACTTCTCTCGGTTTAAGACAGATGGAAAATGCTGTGCTTTTCCCCGGAGACTCTTGTCAGTACCGTGATTACTCCCTTGATGATGCTTATGGTTTTAATGGACGGGTTGATACTGTGTATTATAACAAGCCGTTTGATGATGTGGATTCCATCACTTTTTATTTCCCAAATTCCATAACGATAGGTTTTTCGAAAGATAAGTTCGATAAATTTAGTCCTTTTGTCTACGCAAACTGTCAAGTTTATAAACTATCGGCTTTTGAGTATATGTTCCAATATATAATTACTGACGAACTTAGGTCTGAGTCTGAAAAAACTGTTGAGCAATGAAAAATATATTCTATTTGTTTTGTTTATGTGTGTTTCAAGGTTGTATGTTTCCTCTTGTTGATTATGGAATGTACTGCACTGACCGCAACAATTATGCCCACGTAATTAATCAATATGAAATTGTAAATCTTTCAGATACAGTGGTTAATGTTGTCCTTGATCAGCCACCAAACACCAATAGGGACCTTCTTCCCTGCGATACCCTTCGCTTTTTTTGTCAGAATTTAGATGATGACGGATTAGATGTTTTCTCCCCATACCCTTTTGGTGGTGCTGACTATGCCAAAATATCTTTTGGTAATCGTCAATATACTTATAGCGTTGATTTATGTGAACCCGGTAATCCTCTTGTTTTTAATAATTATGAGATTATCAGACAAAACTCTGTTCACTATATTTTCAGATTTTTTATTATCCCCGAAAATTACAATTAGAATGAAGCGTATATTATTGCTATTTGTTTGTCTGTGTTTTGTGTCAATATCCTTGGCGCAAAATTTTGTGGGTGTAAGAGGCGGATTTTGTGGTTCGTTTCTCGGCGGCGACTACACTAATGTGAGACCTGTTTTTGGTTGTATGGGCGGCATTGTTTTTAATCGACAATTTCGTTGTGACAGATTGTCGCTTGCTCCCGCTATTGACTATTATGAGAAAGGTGGTAAAATGAATGTGGATAAGTATGGATACCGTTTCCATTATGCAATCCGTTATTTGGAATTGTCGGTGCCTATGTCTGTTAGATTTAATGTCAGCGATAATTTGCGTATGTTTTGTTCGGTAGGTTTTTATGGGTCACGTGCTTTGAATGGTGAGTACGAGTGCAAGGAGTATAATTTGTCGGGCGATTTGTTTGAAGATGAAAGCCTGTCGATATATGATTTTGGGTCTAGAACGGATACCGGCATAGAATGGAACAGGTTTTCGCTTGCTGTAAGTGTCAGTTATGGTCTGTTGTCCATTTTTGAAGAATATCAGGAGTCTTGCTCTATTCGTACAAGGTCGTTTGCATTGATTGTCGGTTATCGTATAGCATCTTGGAATAGAAAGAAAGCAGAGGAGTTTATAAATGGCACAACCAACTTCTGAGTGGTTTGTAATGCTTATTTCGCAATAATCCCCAATATTTTTTCACCAAAAATTTCAATAATCCCAAAATCTTGCCCTGATTTTGCCTATGTTTTCGTGGTGTTTTTTGTAAAATTTTGCCTATGTTTTTATAATATTGTTAAGATCGCCAATAATATTTTGTAATCTATACTTTACCAATGATTGATAAATTATTAATGCCAATAGTTTTTGATTTGCTCATTTTTTTCTAACTTTGCGCAAAATTTTAAACAAACTATTATGTCAACATCTGTATATCTTTTGCTTGGGTCGAATAAGGGCAACCGCGAAGAGTATCTTAAAAACGCTATCGATAACCTTAAAGACCTCGGTGTCAGAGTAAAACGTATTTCTAAAATCTATCAGGCCGAGAGTTGGGGTTATGCCGACGCCGACTATCTAAATCTTGTGGCTGAGGCCGACGTAACTTGCAATCCGTCAGTACTTTTGGAAATGTGCCACGTGGTTGAGGCCGAACTTGGCCGCGTGCGTTCGGGCAAGGGGTACTCGTCGCGCACTATCGATATTGATATTCTATATTATGGTAATGATTTAGTTGACAAGCCCAATCTCATTATCCCTCACCGACTTCTGCAAAACAGAAAATTTGTGTTAATGCCTTTGTGCGACCTCATTCCCGACTTTGTGCACCCTGTTCTCAACAAAACCAACACCGAACTGCTCAACGAGTGCACCGACCAATGCCGTGTGGATGTGTTCGCCGATAAATTATAATTACTTGTAAAACAATGATTTCTATCAACAACGTAACAGTGTCGTTTTCTGGCACCGATTTGTTTAACGATATCACCTTTGTAATCAACCCAAAAGACCGTATTGGACTCACCGGCAAAAATGGCGCGGGCAAGTCTACGCTGCTCAAAACCATTATCGGTATTCAGCCAATCGACAAGGGAAGCATTACCATACCCGAAGATTGTACCGTGGGCTATCTGCCTCAGCAAATGGAACTTCCATCGGAACGCTCCGTTATTGAGGAGACCCTCACTTGCTTTGAAGACGCTGTTAAGTTAGAAGAAGAAATATCTAAACTAAATGTTGAAATAGCCGAGCGAACCGACTATGAATCAGACGACTATATGCGCCTAATTCATTCGCTCACCGAAAAATCCGAACGACTTGAACTCATTGGCGGAAGCAAACGTAACGCCGATGCCGAAGTGGTGCTCAAAGGTTTGGGATTCCGTCAAGAGGACTTCCAACGCAAGGTTTCAGAATTTTCGGGAGGTTGGAAAATGCGTATCGTGCTTGCTAAATGCATATTGCGCAAACCAAAGGTTTTTCTCCTCGACGAACCTACCAACCACCTTGATATTGAGTCGATTCAGTGGCTCGAAGATTATCTTAAAGATTACGCCGGAGCGGTGGTTTTGATTTCGCACGACCGCACTTTCTTAGACAACGTTACCAAACGCACAATTGAAATCTCGCTCGGCAAGATTTACGACTATAACGCATCGTATACCAAATACTTAGAACTTCGCAAAGAACGCCGTCAACAGCAGATTGCGGCTTACGAAAACCAACAAAAAATTATTCAAGATACCGAAGATTTTATAGAGCGTTTCCGCTACAAACCCACCAAAAGCAACCAAGTGCAGAGCCGTATCAAAATGCTCGACAAAATGGAACGCTTAGAGGTTGATTTAGAGGATAATAGTTCGATTCATTTCCGTTTTCCCCCCGCGCCCCGCAGCGGACAAGTGGTGGTTAAGGCCGACCATCTTACCAAGGCGTTTGGCGAAAAGGTGGTGTTAGATGATGTTGAGTTTGTGCTCGAACGCGGCGAAAAGGTTGCCTTTGTGGGTCGTAACGGCGAGGGTAAAACCACTTTTAGCCGTTGCATTATTGGGCAAATTCCTTACGATGGCGAACTCAAAATAGGTTACAACGTTTCTATTGGCTATTATGCCCAAAATCAGGACGAACTGTTAGACCTCAACAAAACCGTTTTTCAAACTCTCGACGATATAGCCACAGGTGATATGCGTACAAAGGTGCGTGATATTCTCGGAGCGTTTCTCTTTGGCGGTGAGGATATTGAAAAAAAAGTGAAGGTGCTTTCTGGTGGCGAACGTGCTCGATTAGAGATGGCAAAACTTCTCTTTCAGCCCTATTCGCTCCTTGTGCTCGACGAACCTACAAACCACCTCGACATCCGTTCCAAAGATATTCTCAAACAGGCTCTCTTGGCTTACGACGGCACAATTATTCTTGTATCGCACGACCGCGATTTTCTCAACGGACTTGCCGAAACTGTTTACGAATTCCGCGACCGCAAAATTAAGCAATACAAAGGCGACATCAATTACTTCCTTGAAAAGAAGAAATTGCAGAATATGAAGGAATTTGAAGCGCAGAAAACCATCGTTTCTACACCCAAACCCGTTCAAAATAATATTCCCGAACCCGCCCCAAAACCTGCCACTGGTAAGGAGGATTATTTAGCCAAAAAAGAGCGCGAAAAAATGCTCCGCAAACTAAAATCCAACGTTGAAAAATCGGAGCAGCGTGTTCAAGAACTTGAAAATCAATTATCTGAAATTCAAGCAAAACTTCAACTCCCCGAAAACCAAACCGATATGGATCTCTTTACCCAATATGACACCGTAAAACTCAACCTCGAAAAAGAGATGGCATATTGGGAAGATGCCACGATGCAGTATGAGGGGGCGATGTAAACATTAATTTAACCGCCATTACATTAACATATTTTAACAAAACGCAACCGCCTGTTTCTTGACACGAGGGGGTGGAGGCTGTAATTTTGCGGTATCAAAATCACAGTTTAATTTGTATTAATTATGGAAGTAAAAGAAATTCTCAGAAACCTGCGCGAAAAAAACAACCTTACGCAGGAACAGATGGCTGAACGAGTAAATGTAAGCCGTCAGGCGATAAGTCGTTGGGAAAATGGCGAAACCCAACCTAATACCGATATGCTTAAAACTCTATCAAAGGAGTTTAACGTGTCGATTAATACTCTTTTGGGTTCGCCGCAAACGTTGATTTGTCAGTGCTGCGGAATGCCTCTTACCGATGATTCGCTTATTAGTCACGAACCCGACGGCGCTTTCAACGAGGACTACTGCAAATGGTGCTACGTGGATGGTAAATTTGCTTATAGTAGCAAAGATTTGTTGCTCGATTTTCTTGTTAAACAGATGCCAAACCCTGATAATCAGTCAGATACCGACCGCCGTGCACTATTCGACAGCCATCTTTCACAATTGAAACATTGGAAGGTTTAAAAAAACTCAATTGTAAATGATTGATAATAAGATGATTGTAAAAAGTTTTTACCAAATGTGCAATTTTTTTTGAGATTTGGTAAAAACTTTTTGTAAGTGGTTGATTGATAAGTTGATTTCTCCTTTAAAACTTATCAATGTGTATTAGTCGTTGTTTTTTGATTTCTTGTTTTTTCGTTTTTGTTTTGTATATAAAGTTATGCCTTTGAGTAAATTAATGCACTGTGTTTCAGTTATTTCGTTTGTTTTGTTGATAGAGTATATATAAACAATTTTGTGATTATACGTTCCAACTCTAAAATATATGGTATCTGAGTTTTCTTTGTATAGTTCGTATATCACATAATTATTTAAAGTGTCGCATTCCAAAAATAATCGATTATAATTATTTTCTTCAATGTGGAATTGAGTGTCCCATTCGTAATATGCATATGCAAAATCTAAATCTTCCTTTGCTCCGTCTTGGTTAAATTCATACCTGTTATTGGAAGAAAAAGCCAACGATATTATTGTGTTTTCATTGTTTTTAAAAAACTGTTGGTTGGCTATTTGGTTAAATGAGGTTCTTCTCCATTCCCCGGGTATGTTTACAGATGCGTAAGGCAAACACATATAATTTGTGGAGTCTTTGGATGGGTAGTATTGGCTTCCTACCAGCATTGTAACCTTTCCCTGACTAAAACTCTTATTTATCAAGAGGCAGAAAGTGATTATGAGTAATATGTGTATATTTGTTTTCATTTGATGTTATTTAATATTATTCCTCAAACAAATCATCCATAACTACTTGATTTGTAATGTTATTTGACCATTCGTTGTGGGTAATGCCGTAGGTTGTAATCATAACTGTGCGGACGGCTTTGCGTGTGGATGTTTGAGCCTCAAAAACCGATGATTTGCGGCGGAGGTTGCTGTCGTAGTCCTCGGTGATGGTGAATGTGGAATCATAGTATTTCATTTCGCAAAGGTTGATTACATCGTCGTCGCGGTCGATGAGGAGATCTATCTGGACGCCTTTTTCTTTTGGATTTTTGGCGCGGTATACCCACGAATATACGTTGCACATTACTCCCGAAATACCCAATGCCTTTTTGATTTGTTCGGTGTGTTGCAGGCAGACACGCTCAAAGGCAAGTCCGCTCCAAGTATTGAACAATGGCTTTTTTTGCATTGCGAGCCAATAGTTTTTGGCAAAGTTTCTCCTGCCGTCCAAAAACTTGTAATAAAACAGCGTAAAATTGTCAATTAGTTGATATACAGAGTCTTTTTTGGTTTTCCCTATGGAATTGTATGAACGTATAAAATCACATTCTTCCAACTCTTCGAGCATTTTGGTGAGTTTTCCACCTTGGTCTATTCCTGTTTCGCTGATGATTTCGGAACGTGTCATTCCAATTTTTTTTGTTCCTAACGCATTGATAATCTTTATGTATTCGTCGGGCTTTCGGAACAGCGAGGCGTACAAGGCGGTGAACTCACGGCGTAGCGGCGCATTTTTTACAAAAAACATACTGTCAATATTCTGCGCCCACGAAAGTTCTTTTGCCAAATAGTCCCAATAATAGGGAATGCCGCCTATAATCATATAGGTTTCCATAATGTTTCGGCGGTTCATACCCAAGTTGCGTGCCTTGGCGTACAGTTCGCATTCGTGGAGCGTAAACGGTTCTACGTAGATGTGCTTTGTGAGACGGTTGTGAAGTCCGCCGTAGTTCATTACTATGTTGCTGATTATCCACGAAGTAGCACTGCCGCATACAATCAGCACGATATCTTTGCGCATTGTGGCCCAAGCATTCCAAAAATGATCCAATGCGCTTATAAACTTTGCACAAGGGGTGTCCATCCACGGCAATTCGTCGATAAATACAACTTTTTTGCCTTCGGGAAGAGATTCAAGGTGCTTTTCGAGCAGTGAGAATGCGTCGCGCCAATTGGTGGGTTGCGTTAAATCTTTCATCCCTGCGTTTGCGAGCGACTTGCAGAATTCCGCTATTTGAGCGTTTTTTGATTGGTTTTGCAACCCAGTGTGCTGAAATGCAAACCGATATTCAAATGCTTCTCTTATCAGATAGGTTTTGCCCACGCGGCGACGACCATATACTGCGGCAAACTCCGACTTGTGGCTCTCCAAAAGCGACAATAGATTGTTCCGTTCTTTTTTGCGACCTATAATCATAGTGTGTAAATGATTGATTTCAAGGGCAAATATATAGAGTTTTTACCAAATGTGCAAATTTTTTTGAGATTTGGTAAAAACTTTTTTTGTAGTGTCGCGGTGTTTGAATTTGTAAATTATTAATAATTAATATTTTAGTAATTTTTGGGATAAAAATATTTTACCAAATCTATGCTTTTTTTAGGTAGATTTGGTAAAAACTTTTTGTAAGTGATTGATTGATAATGCTAAAATTTGATAATTTTTATATATTCATTATCCCAGCCACTTCTGCTGGATTGAGTGCCCATTCGTAGGTGTAAGATTCGTCGGCGGTGTCGGGGGTGTCTACAATGGTGAGGTTCTGCGCTTTGGCTTTGATATCTAAGAGTCCGCCTATCGAGAGTTTTGTTTCCAAACGGTGAAGAAGGGCTTCTACTGATTTGCTGTCGGCACCGCGGAGGTTTTGCGCCGTAAAGGGCATTTCAAGCCAAATAATTTCGCGTTTGGCAACGTCTAACACTCCGAAAACCAATCCTTTGGAAAGATTGCCTTCGCTTATGCGCACTTGATGCTGCACGCACGACGGGTCGTATGCCACACCTTTTTCGTTTGAAACCTTCATCGGATATTTTGAGTTCATCCAACCTACCACGAGGTTTGGTGAGAGCGCACCGTTGGAGTAGGCGTTGCAAGTAAACGTTACATATTTAGCCCCAGCCTTGTCTAATTCGGGCAACGACAGTTCGATGTATTCTGCCGTGCCCACCATATCGGGAATTTGTTGGATGTCGCCCGAATGTTTTGCTCCCACGCAAGTGAGGTTGTAGTATGCACATTCGGCATTCTCGTTGTTGGGTAGCGATATACGGCAACTTAAATCCATATCGAGCCATTGCGCTGGCAACCCCTTGCCCCATTGCAAAAACAGCCTTACAGCATCGCCTTCTACGGGAAATCTTGTGCCGGTGAGCGCGCACGAAGTATCTTGGATTGAGGCAGAGCGGTCGCCCACGCTAACGGGAATATTGTAGAGCGAGGGGTCGATGTAGATGGTTTTGGATTCGGTTTTCTGCGCCGCAAAACGCCGTGCCATCGATTGTTGATAGATTTTATCCACCGCCGAAGCCATCTCGTTGCGGTCGGTGTCGGTGTAGAGGGTGAGAATGATATTGTGGTCGATGCGTTTGGGCGTGCCTGTGATGGGGCGTACTACGCGGTCGAGGTCGGTGTTGAAATATGATTCAGCGGCATTGCCGAGCGAAATCAGCAACCGCGCGGGAAGATTATCGGATATTTGGTTGAAGGCTTCGAGGATAACATCTTTGCCAAAACGCAGCATTGTGGCAAAAAGGCAGCGTGCAAATAGTCCCGGACGCTGTTGGAGCATTTTTAAGGTAGTTGCTCCGTCGTCGGCATTGATAGCCTTGTTTAATTCGCCCTGCCACGTGGTGTAATCCTGGCGGTAAAATACGTCGAGAATATCTCTTAGGTGCTCCATGCCGTTTTTACGGGCATATTCGCCGAGCCTTAGCGCACGTATAAAGCGCACCCACATTCCGCGTTTTGGATTCATTATTTCGGCGGCTTGCTTGGCTGTAATGGGCACGGCATTGAGCCACCGGGCTACTTGAAGACAGAATTTTCGGCTGTATTTCAAACGCAGTTTTTCTTTCATTGCTTGGGCAGCGTCTGCACCTTTGTCTAATGGACCAAAAATGTGGCTGTAAATTTTGCGTGAATGTGATATAAGTGTTTTTGGCTCAATAATTTGGGCATATCCAGTTTTGTTGTACCAAAGGTAACGGAGAATGTCGGCGGGATTTTTTAGCATTTTGTCGCCGAAAGAGTAGTCGCCTTTCTCTGCCAATACTTTGATAACCAACATTATAGTCTCCTTCATTGTTACCTCAGCGTTTTCGGGTAATGGCAGTTCGCCGAGCAATAAATGCAACGTATCTTTCTGCGTGCCGTCCAACGGGGTAGGGGAGTTGAGCAACGATAGATAAACCTTTTGTATATCTTTGATAGTGAACAATCTGAGTTCTTTTAGTTTGCTGCCCTGACCTTTGTAAACAAAGTTTGCGGTTTCAAATTGTTGTCCGCAGAATGGGCAGCCGTTGTAACGCTCCAAGGGGAAAGTGCCTTCGGGTATCAGGTGTCCGCATTGTAGCCGTGTGCCTTTGTAAACCGACTGATTGCCGAACATATTGGCTATTAGCGTAATAAGATGGTCGGGGAGGGATTCGCCTGTGGGTGTGTCCCAACCTTTTACCAGCGGAGCCCAATTGAGTTTTACGCCCATCACCTCGTCGATGATTTCTGTAATCTCTGTCAAATGCTTGACATTTACAGCGTTGAGCGCGTGAAGTAGTTCTTCGTTGACGCAGAATCCATTTTCGTTGAGCCGTTTTACAAATGCCAAAACGGGTTCGGTGATGGAGGAGTTTAGGTTTATCGCCTTGCGGTCAATGTTTAAAAATACCGCCTTAAACCGCAGTGCTACTTTGCTTAAAATCTTGTCGTCCATAATGTTATAAATAATAAAAGGTAATTGGCCGACTAATCATTAATGGTGCTAATAAGCGAGAAGTAAGTCGGCCTTGACCTTGTTAATATCTTAAAAAAGAGGTAATTAAACGACTCAAATCAGGCGGAGATAGGCAAAGCCTACGATTCCGCGTAAGGAAGTGAAGTAAGTCGTTTTTGACCTCTTTTGTAATTGCAAATATAATAATTTGGTGCGAAGTGTTTTTGCGTAACGGAGAAAAAAATGATTTTTTTTTATTTTTGTGGTTAAAAAAAATTTTTGAGATGAGTATATTTGCCTTTGCCCTTCCTATGCTTTTCATCTTCCACGATTTGGAGGAGATTATTGGTATGCGGATTTTTCTCGACCGCAATGAGGAGATGCTGCAACGTCGTTTCCCTAAAATCCACCGCCTTTTTCACGGAACAACCAACGAGGGTTTCGCCTTGGCGGTGGCGGAGGAGTTTGTGGTTTTTGCAATTATTGCGCTCTTGGCGTTGTGGATTGACAATCAGTTTGTTTGGAATATTTGGCTCGGTGCTTTCATCGGGTTGACGTTTCATTACGTGGTGCATATTGGTCAGTCGATTGTCCTTCGTAAATATATTCCTGCATTAGCCACAAGTATTGTCTGTCTGCCGATTAGCATCTATATCTTAAAGCAATGCTTTATGATGCTAACGGTTGATATTTGGCAGATGGCGCTCGGCGTGGTGGTTGTGGCGGTGAATTTAGTGTGCGCACATAAGATGACGAAATGGAGGTTATGATATATTTTGCTATTTTCCACTCGTCTATCGTCCGTTTTTCGCTTGAAAAGTTTACGACGATTTAAATAATGTCAAATCTTCAATTGTGTTGAGCATCAATGCATCGTATTCGTCAAAAAGAAGAACAACCTGTTTGCCGGTTTGTTGATATGCGGTTTCTATGATTCTTTGCAAACGGGCGTTAAACATTATATTGGTTTTTTTGCCATCGGTAGGCGTTTCCATCACGTCTATAAGTCCAAATTTATATTCTTCTTTGGACAATTCAATAGACACAAATTTTACAATCTCTTCCAATCTGTCTGACTTGCATTTGGCAAAACTCAAACCATAGCGTAACAAGTTTTGTCTGCAAGTGCAAAGATAATGTTTTCTCCGCAAAAACGATACGTTCAACCAAAAATCTTTTTTATATTTGTACTTGACATTAAAAAACGAAGTATGGCACAGTGGCAAAAGATAAAAATTACCCGCGAAAACGGTGAAGAAGTTGATGCACAAGCCCCGATAATCATTTCGGCGAGCCGTAGCACCGACATTCCGGCTTTTTATGCCGATTGGTTTTTCCATCGGCTCAAAATTGGTTATTCGGCGTGGACTAATCCTTTCAACGGCGTAAAGAGTTATGTGTCATATAAAAACGCCCGATTCTTTGTTTTTTGGTCAAAAAATCCCAAGCCGCTTTTAAATCATATCGATGAATTGAAGAAGATGAATTTTTATATTCAATTCACGTTAAACGATTATGTTTCAGAAGGTTTGGAAAAAGGTGTGCCACCGCTTGAAGATAGAATAGAAACCTTTAAACAATTGGTAAAAACCTTTGGCAAAGGCAGGGTAATTTGGCGTTTCGACCCGCTGATTCTTACCGATAAAATCACCGTTGACGATTTGTTGCGAAAGGTTGAAACCATTGGCGATCAATTGTTTGGCTATACCGAAAAACTTGTGTTCAGTTTTGCGGATATTGCACTCTATAAAAAGGTAAAATCCAACCTCGAAAAAAACAACATCAATTATGCGGAATGGACAGAAAATCAGATGGTTGATTTTGCAAAAAATCTCTCTGAACTCAATAAAAAATGGAACTTTCAACTTGCCACTTGCGGCGAAAAAATTGACATCTCCCAATTCGGCATCCAACACAACAAATGTATCGACGACGATTTGATGATACGGTTTGCGAAAAACGACAAAGTTTTGATGGATTATCTTGGTGTTGAGATAGTTAACTCGCTTTTTGACGGTGAAAAAATCATCAAGAAAAAAGACAACCGAGACAAAGGTCAGCGTCAATTTTGCGGCTGCATAGTCAGCAAAGACATCGGCGAATACAACACCTGCCCGCATCTGTGCGAATATTGCTATGCGAATACGAGTAAAGAGTTGGCGAGGAGGAATTATGAACAAGCAAAGCAAACAGGTTTAACGTCAGAAACAATAACGGGAAAAATTATGCTAATAGAACAGACTACAACATACGCATACAAACTCAAATACTTTGACAATCCGACCTTTGACAAAGTGCGAGGATTTGCTAAAAAGTTTATAGACGATTTGCCGAAAGAACTCGTTGACGGACTTTATTCTCAACTTGAACGTGGCGTGGTTCTGATAGATTCCGAGCCGCAAATGTTGGTGTATTTGTATGCGTTTGGTAATATGCACCAAGCAAAACTCAACAAGGCTTTTGAAAATCTTCCCGAATTATTTTTTGAACAACCTGAAATCAACATCATTGATTATGGCTGTGGACAAGCCGTTGGCACGATGTGTTATGTTGATTTTATTAGACAACAAGGTATCTCGCAGAAAGTTAAAAGAGTTACATTGATTGAACCATCAGAAATATGCCTAAAACGTGCCGCGCTCCACGTTTCAAAATTCTGTCCTGATGCCGAGATTGTAACTATTAATAAAGAATTTGATGAACTTGTTGCCGATGATATTATTTGTGAGGGAGATATACCAACGCTTCATATTTTGTCGAATGTTTTGGATTTGAAGTTTGATTTGGGTAATTTTGCACAAGTAATAAGTGATAATTTAAAAGGGTATAATCAGTTTGTATGTGTTGGACCGTATTTCGGTGTTCAGTTAATAGATAGTTTGATGGATGATTTTGCAGGATTCTTTGATGGAGAAGATGTTTATAATAAGATATTTGAAAAATACGAACTTAATTCCGATAAGCCTTGGACAGGGCATATAAGATGTTTTTCGGTGGAAGAATTGAATAATCGTTTATCAACAAAGGTGTGTGACGACGATTATCAGAATAGTATTAAAGATGAATTCGGTTTTGAATATAGTTATAATGGTGAAAAACTTTTATGTTGTAACAACTATGATTTGGATTTTTATGAGATTAAGAAAGGAACTCGTTATATTTGTGAGTGGGCTTTTTTTGATTCAGGGCTTGATTATGAAGATTGTGTTAATCAATTAAGTACAATTATCATTCCCAATACAACTGTTGCTATTGGAAGATATGCTTTTAAGTTGTGTAAATTTTTACAAGGAATTGTTATTCCTAATTCTGTAACTTATATTGGCGATTATGCTTTTGAATGTTGTGAATCATTGCGAGAAATCATTATACCTAATTCTGTTAGTTACATTGGTGACGGTGCTTTTTATGGTTGTGAATCATTACAACATATTTTTTTATCTGATTCAGTAAAATACATAGGTGCAAAAGCCTTTGCAGGATGTAAATCATTACGAGAAATAATCATTCCTCATTCTGTAACATATTTGAAGAGTTCTGTATTTGGTGGTTGTGAATCACTGCAATACATTACCATTCAAAATTCTAAAATATGCGTAGAAAAACAATTATTTGGCGATATTAAGAAGACACCTTCAATTATAATTCCACCAGAAAGACTAACTTGTGAATCTTTACAAAAGATTATTATTCCAAAAGATAGTATTGAAAAATTCAAACAAATACTCCCATTTGGTTATTGGGACAAATTGTATTATCTCAAAAAGGCAATAGACGTTATTGAAATCGATAATGACGATTTGCCTTTTTAAGTATGAATTTTAAAAACAAAACAAAAATGATTAAATATTATAAAACAATTGCATTTACAAACGCATTTTTGAACATAGGTTTCAGATATGACAATAAATTTCAAATTCTACCATTAAGTACGGATAACAAACCGTATTGTCCTTATGCGTCCCATTATCCTTTTTTCCTTGAATATACAATAGAGTATCAAAAGGAAGAACCAAAAGATACGAACGAACTATTACAATGTCGAATTAACAAAGAAAAAGAAATATTGAACTTGTTATCGTGTTTAACTAATTATAGGTTTTTCCAATATACACCATCAAATAATGTATGGGGTATTCAAATGCCAAATAAAAAAGTTGAGGAAATGAATGAGGATGAGTTAAAGACAATGGATAACCAAAATAGCATTTATGTTCTTGCATTATACATCTATCAAGGATTAAAAAACGATTTGAACATTGATAATTTTTCCAATTATACATTCAATCATGCTGTTTACAAGGATAATACAAGGCATAAATATTATACCGACAATCCTATTGATAACAATCTGCATTTTCTAACGATTCCAAATACATTGAACGAATCACTTCAAGTGTATTATAATCTTTCTCCAAAAACAAAGCAAAAAGTTAATTCTTGCATATATCTTGCTTGTGATGGTATGGATATATCTAATTACAAAAGAAGTCTTTCTTTTTTGTCTTTCGTTGCAGCAATTGAGGGACTTGTTAACTTGGAGTGTGATGATGATGAAATACAGTTTGAATGTCATAATTGTCAAACAATAAAGGAATCTCCATATCATTGTCCTAATTGTGGACGACCAATTTGGGGAATTAAACAAAAATTTATTAATTTTCTTTCAAAATTCGTAATGAATAGTGAAAAATCCCAAAAGAAATACAAAGACATCTATAATTTACGCAGCAAATTAACACATACAGGCAAATTGTTTGTAGGTGATTATGATTTGTCATTGGATAATAATGTTGATAGCCAAGAATATAATGATTGGCTAATGAGGTTAGAAACACTTCAATTATTTAGAATCGCACTTGATAGTTGGCTAAGATATAAAGACAAGACAATTAGATAACAAGGCTACCGTTACCTCAATAAAACAAACACATTTACAATGAATATGAACGACAATAATATACTAATCTATCTGGACGACAACGAGATAACACGTGTGTCTGTCCATTTTGCCATTTCGCACTTTTTATTTACCTTTGCCACAAAACAAAAGACCGAAGATTATGCGACAACTCTTTGTATATAACAACGACACCTTTGCGGGGACGTTGACGGAGATGGAGCGCGGCGGGAGGTGCAGGTTTGAGTATGATGCTGAGTACCTTAAATCACCGTTGCAAAGCGTTTCGATTACGTTGCCAAAAAGGAGCGAGCCATACGAGGCGGAGCATTTGTTTCCGTTTTTTGTGGCGATGCTGCCCGAGGGTGCAAACCGTCGGTATGTCTACCGATCACACCATATCGACGAGCAAGATTTCTTCGGACTTTTGACGGCAATGGCAGGGGCGGATTTTATTAGTGCGGTTAATGTAAGAAAAAAATGAATACTATCTAATTATGCTACCAAATCAATCATCCTCCGCATACATCCAAGCCCTACTCCATAAGGCTTTTGAAAATATCCCACCGATTTTTTTTGAAAAACCCGTAATCAATATCATCGATTACGGTAGCGGTCAAGCCATTGGCACAATGTGTTATGTTGATTTTTTGAAACACAAAGATTATATACAAAAAATCAATAAAGTTACCATAATTCAACCCACTGAAAATCTCCTAAAACTTGCCGCGCTCCACGTTTCAAATATTTGTCCTGATGCTGAACTTATAACTATAAATAAATGCCTTGAAGACCTTGACGATGGGGATATTGTTTGCGATGAAAATATTCCTACACTTCATATTTTGTATGATTTGGATTGGAAGTTTGATTTGGGTAATTTTGCTCAGGTGATAAGCGACAATTTAAATGGATACAATCAGTTTGTATGCGTCGGACCCTGTTTCAACGACCCTATTGCTGATGGGTTGGTTGATGATTTTGCAGAGTTCTTTTATATTAATGACAAAGAAGATAATTACATTAAAACCTTTTCAGAATTTGAACTTGATCCAAACGAATCGTGGTCAGCGCATATTAGATGCTTTTCGGTGGGGAATAAATTGCTCCTGTAACCGCCAAGAGCACGAAGCGATACACGGAAGAAAGATTTCTCTCCACCAATTCTTTCCAATTATTATCCACCCATTTTGTTATCTCAATAATTTTCCTTTACTTTGCATTACTTAAACAATCGTCAATTTTAATGTTATCAGTATCTGATATTATATTAAACAACCCCTTCCGTGTTTTGGGCGTGTATGCAAACTCGTCGTATAGAGAGATTGTGGCAACCATCAGCAAGGCTACCAAGTTTTTGGAGGTGGGGCGTCAGGTGGATTATCCTCTTGATTTGCCGATGGTTAAGGATTTTTATGTAAAGTCAAAACTTACTCATTCGTTAGAGGATTTAGACAATGCCTTGGCTTTGCTTTCCAACTCAGAGGAACGTCTCAAATATGCTCAGTTTTGGTTTTTGAGGATGACTTCTCTCGACGATGAGGCTTTTGATGTTCTTTTTTCAGGTAAGCCAAATCACGCTTTATCTGTTTGGAATAGAGAGGATAATCTTTCGTCGCTACAAAATAGGGTGATTATTTACCTTTGGAAATGTGATTTTAAATCTGCGTTGCAAAATGCCGCAAAACTTTACAATAAATACTCAGATGAATTTTTAAAGGCGGTTGATTCTAAGGGAACGCTGGTTAAGAGTGCAAACGATTTGATTCAATCGTTTATAGATACTCTTTTGGTCTATATTACCCCAAGCAAATTATTAGAGTATATTCCGTCTCCCGTTTGGCTCGATTGTATTATTCCTACTATTTCTGATAATACTCTTGCCAAACTTAATAAAGCCATACAAGATAATAAGGATCTATTAGATATTCTTAACACAGAGGGTGTTAAATCATTACCCACTACTGTAAAATCAGGTATCGGTGATAAACTAATTATTGATACTAAGGACGAATATCATTTGCTCTTAAAAGTAGTTTCACCCGATGATCCGCGACTTCAACTTGTTTCTGATCGCCTTGCCAATATGCTTTACGAATGTTCTATTGATGAATACAACATACGAAAATTTTCGCCAGATTATTCGATTCATTTGTTGCAAGAGGCATTGAATTTGTCTAATAATTCAATGGATAAAGAGGAAATTAACAGCAAGATTGCTCTATTCCAAAAAAAGGCGGAAAAAATAAAGGAGGATAATCCATCAAGTGGTGAAGATGGAACCGGTTGCCTTTTTACATTATTGTTTTGGATTATAATCACCTTATTAGGAATCTGTTACATAATAACTAAAAAATAAAAACTTATGTCTACAACAATTCTTTCCGAAATATTGCAAGTTACTCGGTTTCGTCTATAAGTTTTTTGATAATGGCGATAAATTGTTTTAACTTTTGTCTATTGGCTGTTGTTTCCTCTTCTGTTGCCTGAAAATATATGTTGCCAACAAAATATCCGTCTATTTATAATAATCCATTTTGTTATCTCAAAAATTTTCCTTTTCTTTGCATTACATAAAACCAACGGCAAATATTTAACAATTTTAATGTCATCAGTACCTGAGATAATATTGAACAACCCCTTCCGTGTTTTGGGCGTGTATGCAAACTCGTCGTATAGAGAGATTGTGGCAACCATCAGCAAGGCTACCAAGTTTTTGGAGGTGGGGCGTAAGATTGATTATCCTCTTGATTTGCGGAAGGTTAATAATCTATATGTAAAATCTAACCTAACTCATTCGTTAGAGGATTTAGACAATGCCTTGGCTTTGCTTTCCAACTCAGAGGAACGTCTCAAATATGCTCAGTTTTGGTTTTTGAGGATGACTTCCCTCGACGATGAGGCTTTTGATGTTCTTTTTTCAGGTAAGCCAAATCACGCTTTATCTGTTTGGGATAGAGAGGATAATCTTTCGTCGCTGCAAAATAGGGTGATTATTTACCTTTGGAAATGTGATTTTAAATTGGCGTTGCAAAATGCCGCAAAACTTTACAATAAATACTCTGATGAATTTTTAAAGGCGGTTGATTCTAAGGGAACGCTGGTTAAGAGTGCAAACGATTTGATTCAATCTTTTGTTGATACTCTTTTGGTCTATATTACCCCAAGCAAATTATTAGAGTGTATTCCTTCTCCCGTTTGGCTCGATTGTATTATTCCTACTATTTCTGATAATACTCTTGCCAAACTTAATAAAGCCTTACAAGATAATAAGGATCTATTAGATATTCTAAACACAGAGGGTGTTAAAGCATTACCCACTACTGTAAAATCAGGTATCGGCGATAAACTAATTATTGATACTAAGGACGAATATAATTTGCTCTTAAAAGTAGTTCCATCAGACGATCCGCGACTTCAACTCGTTTCTGATCGCCTTGCCAATATGCTTTACGAATGTTCTATTGATGAATACAACATACGAAAATTTTCGCCAGATTATTCGATTCATTTGTTGCAAGAAGCATTGAATTTGTCTAATAATTCAATGGATAAAGAGGAAATTAACAGCAAGATTGCTCTATTCCAAAAAAAAGGTGGAAAATTGCAGCCTAAGCAAAATAATCAATCAGACGGAGTTTATGAAGGTTGCGCTAAGGTTATATTGTGGTATATTATTGCCTCATTAGGTTGGGCATTTTTAGTTGCTTTAATTGGACATTGTTAGTAACAAATAATATAAATACTTATGATAGAAACAATTCTTACCGAAACCCCAGTTTTTGATTTAAGCGATGCCAAAATTTGCTTAATTGCGCTAAGTGTTGCAGTGTTGGTGCTGCTGTTTTTACTTGTGCGGATTAAAATAAAAACCCGTGCTGCGATTATGAATAAAATTTCGGAACATTTAGAAAACCAATCGCAGGAATCTGCCATTCCTGATCATTCGTTGGTGCTCAAAGTGGCTGACGAACTCATTAGGATCGAAGCCAATCTGTCTAAAATGGACCCTTCGGTAAAAGGTTTCAAACAGATTTCCAAGGCTGTGGAGCGCATTAGAACTAATTTTGAGGCTTACGGCTACGAAATTGTGGATATGCTCGGCAAACCTTACGACGACGGAATGAAAGTTGTTGCCAATTTTGTAACCGACGAATCGCTCACACCAGGGGCGCAGGTTATTACTTCAATTTCAAAGCCGCAAATCAACTATAATGGTGTAATGATTCAATCGGCACAAGTTACTGTAAGTCAAAATATATAACACATCTCATAATGGCAAGATTAAAAATTGATTACGGAATCGACCTCGGCACCACCAATTCTTCTATTTGCAGAATCGAAAAGGGTTGCCCGGTAGTAATTAAATCAGATATTCTCAAAGACACTATGCCTTCGTGTGTCTCTATTAATAAAAAAGGCAGCACAAAAGTAGGCGACGCTGCTTACAACACAATGAAATCCGACAAGCGGCGCGCTACTAAAAGTTGGGAACAAGAGGCGTCGAACACATACATTGAGTTTAAGCGTACTATGGGCACCGACAAAGAATATTTTTGCTCTAACTTAAACCATTCTTTCACATCCGAAGAACTTTCGGCAGAGGTGCTCAAAGCGTTAAAGGCGTTTGTTACCGACGAACAGTTCAACTCTGTGGTTATCACTGTGCCTGCCAAATTTACTGTAAATCAAAAAACTGCCACATTAGAGGCTGCTAAAATGGCGGGTTTTACCCACGTGGAACTTTTGCAAGAACCCATTGCGGCTTCGTATGCCTACGGTCTTACAAGCGATCAAAAAAACGGCGTTTGGATGGTGTTCGACTTTGGCGGCGGCACTTTCGACGCAGCTCTGCTAAAAGTAGAAGATGGTATTATGCAAGTGTTTGATACCGAGGGCGATAATTATCTTGGCGGCAAAGATCTTGACGCTGCCATTGTGGATAAAATCATTGTCCCTTATCTCAAATCTAATTACAAGATTGATAAGATATTAGCCGATAAGGAAAAAAACTTTGTGCTCCGCGAGGCAATGAAAACCTACGCCGAAGATGTTAAAAATGTGCTTTCGTTTAAAGAGCGTGAGGATATTCTCTCTAATGTTGGCGACCTTGGCTACGACGACGAGGGCGAGGAAATTGAACTTGACCTAAGCGTTGACCAAAACCAAGTGAATGATGCAATGCGTCCCGTGTTTCAAAAGGCTGTGGATATTTGCAAAACGCTTATGACGCGCAACAACCTTTCAAGTTTCGACCTTAACAAACTGATTTTGGTGGGAGGTCCTACACATTCGCCTCTTCTCCGTCAGATGTTGCGCGACCAAGTTACCTTCAATGTGGCTACCGATATCGACCCTATGACTGCCGTTGCCACAGGTGCCGCCCTTTATGCATCCACTATCGACAACAACGATACCAATGTGGAGTTCGACGACGAAGTTGTAAAACTTAATGTGAGCTACGAACCTACCACTGTGGAACTTTGCGAATGGATTTCGGTAAAATTAGATAAAAAGAATTCAGGTGCTACTTGTCCCGACAAAGTAATGGTGGAACTTGTAAGAGCCGACAACGCTTGGTCGAGTGGCAAAACCGAAATTAACGAACGCGGCAACGTGTTGTTAACCAATCTTTTGTTTGGACGTTCCAATACCTTTATTATCAACACATACGATACATCTGGCAGACTTTTAACCTGTTATCCGTCGCAGTTTACTATTCTTCAAGGTACGAGGGTAGGGGCGGCGGTGCTTCCATATTTTATCGGCATTGCCAAATGGGACGAGGATAAAGAAAAGGCTATCTTTTTGGCTGCTAAGGGTTTGGAAAAAAACAAGCCGCTGCCCGCCAAGGGTGTTATCAACGGACTAAAAACCACTCAGCAATTGCGCTCGGGAGTTTCTACCGATGTGATTAGAATCCCCGTCTATCAGTGCGACGACAAACCTGAACTCGGCCGCACTGCCGAACTTTACGAATATGTGTCGGACGTGCTGATTACAGGCGATGAAATTTCTTCTTTTATCCCACGCCACAGTCCTGTGGATTTAACCCTCTCGGTAGACACTTCGGAACAAATGACCTTGGAAGCCTATTTCCCTTCGGTGGATGTTACTGTTACCAAGGTGCTTGATACCGATAAGAAACAATCTGAACAAGAGGCAGAACAAAAAATTGAGCAGATGATTGCGTTGGCTCGAAAATCGATTTACAATATTGAAGAAAGCGACGCAGAAACCACCAGTCTCTTTAACGAACTCAGTGATATTGAGAAAGAAAACCGCAACAACTCTGAACGGAAACGTGTTCTGCAAAACGTTAAAAAACTGCTTCGCAAAATAGAGGATAAAGACCGCATTTATGAATGGGACCGTATTTATCGTCAACTTACCACCAAAATGGCAGAATTAACCGAAGCCGACAAAGAAAATGGCGACGAGAGCGACCATATCAATACAAAGCATTTCGCTTCGCAAATTAATAAACTTGCTGTTTATAAAGATGTTACTTTGGCAAAAGAACTGCTCGGGCAGATTAAAGAGATGACTTGGCGACTTACCGCTGTGAATACAATGACGCATTTAATGAACCAACTCAGTATGCGTTTTTATGATTATCCGTGGACAAATGAGGCAAGAGCACGCCAACTTATCAACAAAGGTGTGGAAATATCGCTCAACAAACCTTCAAGGTCGGCACTTTATTCTATTGTTGAGCAACTTACAACGCTTCTGCCCGAAAAAGCAAAGCAAAATCTCGCTAACGGTCTTTTAAAATAAACGATTTATGTTGATAGGTTTATAATACAAAAAAAAATCTTGCCGAATAAAAAAAAATCTCTACCTTTGCCGAAATTTCTAAATGACCGCATTTATGGAAGAAAATTTGCGCTACGGACAACGTGGAGTGTCGGCTTCTAAAACCGATGTCCACAACGCCATTAAAAATATCGATAAGGGATTGTTTCCCAACGCTTTTTGCAAGGTTGTTCCTGACATTCTTTCGGGCGACCCTGAATATTGTGTAATAATGCACGCCGACGGAGCGGGTACTAAATCGTCGCTCGCTTACGCCTATTGGAAAGAAACCGGCGACCTCTCAGTTTGGAAAGGTATCGCTCAGGACGCTCTTATTATGAACGTCGACGACCTTATCTGCGTGGGCGCCACCGACAATATTCTTGTTTCGTCTACCATCGGACGTAATGCCAACCTTATTCCCGGCGCGGTTATCTCCGAAATTATCAACAGCACCGACCAATTGTTCAAAGAGTTGCAGCAAGCCGGCATTGGCATCATTGGCACAGGCGGCGAAACTGCCGACGTAGGCGACCTTGTACGCACCATCATTGTCGACAGCACAGTGGTTTGCCGTATGAAACGCAGCGATGTGATTTCGTGCAACATCAAGCCCGGAAACGTTATAGTGGGTCTTGCTTCGTTTGGTCAGGCTACTTACGAAACCGCTTACAACGGCGGCACAGGCAGCAACGGACTCACCTCTGCCCGTCACGACGTGTTTTCTAAGAGGGTAGGGGAGAAGTATCCCGAAACCTACGACCACGCCATCAACCCCGAACTTGTATATTCTGGCTCGTATTTCCTCACCGACAAAATCGAAGGTTTGAGCGTAGATGCAGGCAAACTTGTTCTCTCACCCACAAGAACTTACGCACCAGTAGTTAAACAAATACTTGATGCTCACCGCAGCCAAATTGCAGGTATGATTCACTGCTCGGGCGGCGCACAAACCAAGGTTATCAACTTTATCGACAAGGTAAATGTGGTAAAAGACAACCTCTTCGACACTCCTCCGCTATTCTCCATTATTCAAAAAGAGAGCGGCACACCTTGGCGCGAAATGTACAAGGTTTTCAATATGGGACACCGTTTTGAAATCTACACCGATGCCGACACCGCGCAGGATATTATAAAAATTTCGCAGTCGTTTGGTATCGACGCCAAAATCATCGGACACGTGGAAGCCGCCGACAAAAAGCAAGTTACAATCCGTAGTCAATACGGCGAATTTATTTACGAATAATCTACACATTATAATAAAATGGCAGAAAACCTTATACTCGCCAAACTCGAAGGCGTAAAACAGCGTTTCGACGAAGTGCAAAAACTCGTCAACGACCCCGACGCTATGTCGGATATGAAACGCTATGTGGCTCTCAACAAGGAGTTTAAAGAACTTGAACCGCTTATCCATACATACGAAGAGTACAAAACCGTGCTCGCCAACATCGATGAGGCAAAAGAGATTCTCAAAACCGAAACCGACGAAGAAATGCGTCTGATGGCAAAAGAGGAACTCGATTCGCTTACCGAAAGTCTTCCCGCCCGCGAAGAGGAGATTAAGATTATGCTCCTTCCCAAAGAGGCTGAGGACGATAAAAACGCCATTGTGGAAATCCGTGGTGGTACAGGTGGCGACGAGGCTGCAATCTTTGCCGGCGACCTTTACCGCATGTACACCAAATATTGCGAAAAACGCCGTTGGAAAATCGAAGTGTCGCGTTTTACCGAAGGCACAATGGGCGGCTACAAAGAAATCGTGTTTACAGTTTCGTCGAGCAACGAAGGCGTTTACGGTATCCTCAAATACGAATCGGGCGTTCACCGCGTGCAGCGTGTGCCGCAAACCGAAACTCAGGGACGTATCCACACCTCGGCAGCATCGGTTGTGGTATTGCCTGAGGCTGGCGAGTTTGATATCGAACTCAATCCCGCCGACATCCGCAAAGATACCTACTGCTCGTCGGGTCCTGGTGGTCAGAGCGTAAACACCACGTACTCTGCCATTCGTCTTACACACATTCCTTCTGGTATTGTGGTTACCTGTCAGGACGAAAAATCGCAGTTGAAAAACCTCGACAAGGCTATGAAAGAACTCCGCAGCCGCTTGTACGCTATGGAGTATCAAAAATACCTCGACAGCATATCGTCGCAGCGCAAAACTATGGTTTCTACTGGCGACCGTAGCGCAAAAATCCGTACCTACAATTATCCGCAGAGCCGCGTTACCGACCACCGTATCAATCTCACGCTCTACAACCTTCCTGTGGTAATGGACGGCGAAATCGACGAACTTATCGAAAAACTGCAAATCGCCGAAAATGCAGAACGCCTCAAAGCAAGCGGATTCGACGAATAAAAATATTTTCCGTTATCAACAAAATTGGTAACATTTTTGCTTAATAACATTTTTGGATAACAAAAACAACAAACATATAGAGATGAATTACCGCGACATTTACAATAAGATACAGAAAAAGAATTCGTTTCTCTGTGTGGGTCTTGACACCGACATCACCAAGATTCCCGATTGCCTTTTGCGCGAAAAAGAACCTATTTTTGAGTTCAACAAGCGCATAATTGATGCCACACAACAATTTACAGTAGCCTACAAACCCAACACTGCATTTTATGAGTCGATGGGTGTTGAAGGTTGGCGCGCATTGCAAAAAACCGCCGAGTATATCAAAAAAGAGTACCCTGGCATTTTCCTCATAGCCGACTGCAAACGTGGCGACATTGGCAACACATCTAAAATGTATGCCCGCACATTCTTTGAGCAGATGCCTTTTGATGCGGTAACAGTTTCGCCTTATATGGGTCGCGATTCGGTAACGCCTTATCTCGAATACGAAGGCAAATGGGTAATTATTCTTGCCCTTACATCAAACCCGAGCGCATCTGATTTCCAAGTTATTCAAGAAAAAGAATCCAACGAATACATCTTTGAAAAAACTCTCAAATATGGTCAACTTTGGGGTTCGCAAGATCAGATAATGTTTGTCTGCGGTGCTACTCAGGCATACAAATTCCAGCAAGTAAGAAAAATTGCCAAAAACAATTTTCTTCTTGTTCCCGGCATTGGAGCACAGGGTGGTAGCCTCGAAGACGTGGCATTTTACGGTATGAACGAGAGTTGCGGTTTGCTTGTAAACTCATCTCGTCAAATTATCTACGCAAGCAATGGCGAAGATTTTGCCGAAAAAGCCGCCGAGCAGTGCGAACAATTGCAGATTACAATGAAAAAAATGCTCGAAGATAACAAGGCCCAGCAGCGTCGTTAGTATGCGGCGGGATATTTTCGAAAAGGATTAATAATTGGTTTTTATTACCGGCAGTCAGTGATGATTAGCCGGTTTTTTTATGGGTATTTCAGTTATTTTTTTATTTTTTTTTTTTGTATTGTTGTTGTTTTTTATATTTTCGCCCCATCTTTATTATTAACTAATTTATTAAAAAATGGACACATTGAACCAAACCCCACAGGAGAAACTTTCCTACGAAACACCCAAAATTGAAGTTATAGAACTTCAAGAACCCTTGCAACTGCTCGCTCAGAGCACCCCTGCAAGTAGAGGCAACTATCAAAAAAAACAGTGGTAGTTATCAATTATTACTTATTTATTTCATTAACAAAAAAACATTCTAAATATGCAAAACAATTTAATGAAAGCCGCTATTGTGCTTGCAGCAGTAGCCACCCTTGCCGCTGCTTGTAAAACCACCGAAGATGATTATCAACCCGCTGCAAACACTGAGACAAATGCAGTGGCGCAAACATTTACTATTGAGTTCCCAGCGTCGATTAATGGCAATAATTCTATTAGCAAGTCTATGACTATATCAAACGACGACTCTCCTTCATGCCGTTTTAAAGCTTCAGAAAAAGTTTATGTTTATAATAAAACTCAAGAGGAATATCTAGAAGGTACTCTCAGTCCTACAAATATCAGTTCTAATGGACTGTCATGTGTTATTGCTGGTAACGTCACCGGAACTGTAGAAGTTAACGACGAACTTGAATTCTACTACAATGCTGACAATTTCGACAACCAAGAGTATGCTTATCGCAAGAATATCAAATACGAAGAGCAAAATGGTGAGAAAACTAATTTGCTTGATGCCGGCATTGCTGCAGGTATCACGGTTGTAAGCGTTGATCAAAATGGTAAGTTTACACTTGATAAAGATCTTGAATTCAAAATGCTGCAATCGATGTTCAAATTTAAGTTTGAATCTAATAATCAGCCTGTCACGGTCAAAACTCTTGTTATCAATTCTGAAGATAATTCAATTTACGCATTTTATCAACCTTATTATACTCCGGCGTATCAAGGTAATGGCATGTTGTTGTACCCCACTTCTCCTACTTCTGATTATCTCTACGCTGCTATATGTATTAATGAAAGCCTAAGTACAAGTAGTGATGCACTCACTTTTATTGTTGAAGATAATAATGGCGTTTTGTATAAAGGTGAAGCAGCTGCTCCTTCAGGCGGATTCAAAAACGGCAATTATTACTATAAAAATGCCGCCATTGCTCTTACTCAATTTGGACAGTTGCCTACTATTGGTGGTACTTATTCTAATATTGATAAAGAGTATTCAGGCTTAGCCAAACACGAGCATGTTGAATATTATGTTGAAGCAAAGAAATGGGGAGATCCTTGTATATTCCAACTCAGTGGCACAAGTACTGGTTGCTTTTATTTTCTTTCATGGGGAGGCACAGTTACACTCAATAATTTAACAGCTACTTATGGTGAGTTTGAAGAGCCGTTTATGGAATCGTCAGGTGGTGGTATAACTCTCGATATCCACGGTTCTAATTCCATTGCATGTACAAACAATGACTACTGTTTTGTCAATGTGACGTTAACTGGAAATGGTACTCTCACTCTGACTGCAAAAAAATCTGAATATAAAGGCTTTTATAATAACACTTATACTGTTGCTGATGGATACACTGTTACTTGCAGCGATGCTACCGATAACGGTGATGGTACTTATTCTTGGACATATACCATATCAGGTAACTAATCTGTATTTTTAGTTCATTTAAATGATAATAGCGGTGTGCCTACGGTGCACCGCTTTTTTTTGTTCTATTTTGCATACACCGTATCCACCGCCACCGTGCATGCTGCAAAATATCCTGCGGCGTTGTTTGATATGTTAGTGTGGAGGTTTCCGTGGGCTTCGTCGAAATAGCCGCCGCACCATTTGGTTTCGGTGAGCAACGAACGCAGAAATAATTCGTAGTTGTGGTCTATTGAATACTTGCGCTCTATTACTATTGTGCCTTGTGGAAACTCTGTTTTTTCGGTTTTTGGCGCAAATAGTTGGCTTACATCAACAGATGTGAGCGAATAGTAGTAGAGCCGCGCCTTAGTGGTTTTCGGGTCTGCGTTTTCGTAGCCATCCACGCCGCTCCAATCCAAATCTACTGTGTACATGGCGGCATTGTTAGCCACAAAACTCTCTGCCACATGTTTGATTCCCATCATTCCATTGTCATTCTTGTAGAATGTTATTTTTTCGGGAGGAGTAACGGGCAACATTGCGCTTTCGGCTGTGTAGGTGCTTCCGTTTACTTTTACATTGAGATAATAAATATTGCCTGCTATACCAATGAACGGATATTCAGAGATATATGTACCGTGATTTAAAGGATCTTCTAAGAAGTAGTATGAACTATCGTTCGATGCTGTTACTGCCACCGAAGCACCAGAAATCGGCATCCGTTTATCGTCTTGATAGCTTGAAACAGTGGATATGTATATAGTTTGACGTTTGTTTTCGTTGGTAATCATTCCTTCGATTACTATTGTGGTGTCCTTAGATTTTTCAAGGTAGAAGTTGTATTTGTGTTCGCAATCTACAAAAAATAAAAAAGCACAGAAAACCACCGCTATAATAGGTAATGTGTGCGGTATAGTTTTCTGTGCCATACTATGGAAACGAAATGTTTAAAAATCTTCCACCGACTCGGAAAATGTGTTGTTGATTTCCGATTCTATTGTTTCGTTTGAGCCTGCGTCGTCGGCGCAACCTGCATTGACATTGTATCCTGCTGGTGCTTCAAACTTGTCGTCGCGAGAGTATATTTGCGACAGCACAGGGTCGTCGTAAACTTTTTTCATATAGATTCCCCAAGCGGGCAGAGCCATACGCGAGCCTTGTCCGAGTTCGCCGTTTGAGAACTGGATAGAGCGTTCTTCTCCGCCTGCCCAAACGCCGGTAACGAGTTTAGGAGTGATGCCCATAAACCATCCGTCGGCGCAGAGGTTGGTGGTTCCTGTTTTGCCGCCTATGTCGTTGGTGAGTCCGAAATCGCGGCGCAGACGTCCTGCTGTTCCGCCCTGAACCACACCACGAAGCATTTCCACCATTTTGTAAGCAGTGGTTTCGTCGATGGCTTCTTGATGTTTGGCTGTAAATGATGCTATCTCGTTGCCGTTTTTGTCTTCGATTCTGAGCACCATAACAGGCGATGTGTACATACCTTTGTTGGCAAATCCGCAGTATGCAGCCACCATCTCTTTAAGTTTGATTTCTCCTGCACCCACGCATATCGAATACACAGGGTCGATGGGAGCGGTGATACCAAGCATACGCACAAGGCCGATAACCTGTTCGGGCGATGTCTGTTTCAATGCCCAAGCCGAAATCTGGTTGAGCGAGAGGGCAAGACCTGTTTTGAGTGTAATCATCTGGTTATCTTTCGAAGATGATGAGTAGCGAGGAGTGTAAGTAGGAGGCTCTTGTCCTGCGGGCATTTCAAAAGAGTAAGGCACGTTTGCTACCTTGTGACAAGGCTGGAATCCGTGCATCATAGCCATCGTGTAGATAAACGGCTTGAATGTAGAACCTACCTGACGACGACCGAGCGAAACGTGGTCGTATTTGAAGAATTGGTAGTTGATGCCGCCAACATATGCGCGTACATAGCCTGTGCCGGGCTCCATACTCATCATACCGCAGCGGATAAACGATTTGAAATATTTTATTGAGTCCAAGGGCGACATCACTGTGTCCTTGATTCCGTGCCATGTGAACACGGTCATTTGTGTGGGAGTGTTAAACTCCTTCATTATTTCGATAGAATCCTTACCTGCTTTGATTCCGGCTCTCCAGCGGTCGGTGTGCTTGATTGCAGAGTTCATAATCTGGTCAATCTGCTTTTTGTTGAGTCGCCAGCTAAATGGAGGATTCTTCAAGCGCTTCATTTCTATGCGGTTAAACAAATCCTGAACAGCGTCGTTTTTGCCACCGCTAACAGTTTTGTAACCCTTGCCCATGTGCATTTCTACGGCTTCTTCGGCGTATTGCTGCATGCGCGAGTTGATGGTGACGTAAATTTTTAAACCGTCGTTGTATATATTATAAGGTGTGCCGTCGGGTTTTTGATTTTTGTTGCACCATCCGTAAAGCGCATTATCTGCCCAGTTGGTAGAATCCTCGCGGAATTGTTCGGTCTGCCACGATGCGTAGTTTTTGCGGTCGGGCTTTTTGGCTGTCATGGTGGTGCGCAGGTATTCGCGGAAATATGTGGCGTAGCCCTCAATGTGAGTCTGTTGCGAGTAGTGGATTACGAGTTCTATCTTGCGGAGCGAGTCGTATTGGCTGTGCGATAGTTTTTGGTATCCGTTGATTTTGTTAAGGTCGTCTTGATATTTCTCAATCTGTGCCAAAACTGTGTTGCGGCGGCTGAACGAGTTTTTAGGGTTGGTCTTGGGGCTGTATTTTGTGGGCGCTTTCAATAGACCCACCAGCACTGCGGCTTCCTCTAATTTCAAGTCGTTGGGGTTTTTGGCAAAAAATATCTTTGAAGCCGACTGAATACCAAATGCATTGTGACCGAAACCTACAGTATTGAGGTACATTACCATAATTTCGTCCTTGGTGTAGCGGCGTTCGAGGCGGAGGGCTGTAACCCATTCCTGAAGTTTCATCACCACTTTGCCGAGCAATCCCGACGGACGCTCATGGTCGCGCATGTTGTAGAGGTTTTTGGCAAGCTGTTGGCTAATGGTACTACCACCGCCCGATGCCGAGTGACGTGTGGCGAGACCTTTAACTACGCGGAAAAGCGCTTGGAGGTCGATTCCCACATGGTCGTAAAACCTTACGTCCTCAGTGGCAAGCAGAGCGTTTACCACGTTGGGCGAAACGTCTTGAAACTCGATTACCGTGCGGTTTTCTTTGTAATACTTTCCTAAGAGTACGCCGTCCGACGAAATTACTTCCGAGGCGAGGTTGCTGCTCGGGTTTTCAAGTTCTTCGAACGATGGTATGTATCCTACTTTTTCGGCTGAAATCAGCGTCAGAAGGATTCCTGCCGTTATTGCGGGTATCAAAAAGCCCGCCCAGCACAGCAGAACTATGATTCTTCGTGTTTTTTTGGTAAGTTTCATCTTGTTTTTCCTTTTAAATCAATCGCAAATATACAAAAAATCGGAAATTAAAAAAAAATTTGTCAGTGCTTTGCTTTTTTTATTATTTTGCACCCGATTTTTATTGGCGTATTGTTTGTACGCGGAAAAGCCGTTTTAATAAACAAATAACAAAACTCAGATGGCAAAAAATTTAGTAATAGTGGAGTCTCCTGCCAAGGCAAAGACTATCAGTAAGTTGCTAGGTAGCGACTATCTTGTTAAACCTAGTTTCGGACATATTCGCGACCTCTCCAAAAAGAAGTACGGAGTGGATCTTGATAATAATTTCGAACCTGTTTACGAAATCGATCCAGAAAAAAAACATGTGGTCGCCGAACTAAAAAAAGACGTTAAAGCAGCCGACACCGTTTGGCTCGCATCCGATGAAGACCGTGAGGGGGAGGCCATTGCATGGCATCTCGCGGTGGTTTTGAAACTCCCAATTGATTCTACCAAGCGTATCGTTTTTCATGAGATAACAAAAAACGCCATTCAAGATGCGGTTAAGTCGCCGCGCACCATTGATATCAATCTTGTGAACGCTCAGCAGGCCCGCCGTGTGCTCGACCGCCTTGTGGGTTTTGAACTTAGCGAGGTGCTTTGGAAAAAAGTTAAAAGCGGACTCTCTGCCGGACGTGTGCAGAGCGTGGCTGTGCGCCTTATTGTAGAGCGCGAACGCGAAATCCTTGCTTTTAAGGTTTCCGACTATTTTAAGGCTATCGCTCAGTTTGCTACTCCCGAAGGCAGTTTCAAGGCTGAATACAATGGCAAGTTAGATAATCAAAAACAAGCCGAAGAGTTTCTCAATAGTTGCAACGGTAGTGGATTCGCAGTTAAGAGCGTAGACGTTAAGCCAGGCAAAAAATCGCCTGCACCGCCCTTTACCACAAGTACTTTGCAACAAGAGGCAAGCCGCAAACTCGGTTTTTCGGTAAGCCAGACAATGGCATTAGCACAGAGCCTCTACGAAGAGGGCTACATAACATATATGCGTACCGACAGCGTAAACCTCAGCTCTCTTGCCGTTAACGCTGCAAAAGATTTTATCACCAAAGAGTACGGCGAAAAATATAGCAAACCCCGTGCATTTAAAACCAAAACTAAAGGCGCACAAGAGGCACACGAGGCCATCCGTCCTACCACTATGCGCACTGTTGTAAGCCAGAAATACGACGAGCAGCGTCTCTATGATATAATTTTCAAACGTACAATCGCCAGCCAGATGAGCGATGCCGTTATCGAAAAGACCACAGCTGTAATCGAAGCCGATAAAAACAAGGCTGAGTTTACTGCCACAGGCGAGGTAGTGAAGTTCGACGGTTTCTTGAAAGTTTACCACGAAGGAACAGACGACGAAACCACAGCCGACAATCAACTTTTGCCGCCACTCAAAGCCTCTCAGAATCTGAACCTTGACTTTATTGAGATAAACCAACGCTTTACCCGTCCGCCTGCCCGCTACACCGAGGCAAGCCTTGTAAAACGTTTGGAAGAACTCGGCATTGGACGCCCTTCTACTTACGCCCCGATTATCACCACTATTATTAAAAGAGGTTACGTGCTTAAAGAAGACCGCCAAGGCACTGAGCGCAACTACGTGTGCCTCACTCTCAAAAACGGCAAAATTACCACTAAGACCAAAAAAGAGAACACAGGATACGAAAAGAACAAACTTTTCTCGTCGGATATTGCAATGGTAGTAACCGACTTCCTCTCCGAACATTTTAAAGATGTGATGGACTACAACTTTACCGCATCTGTTGAGAAAGAGTTCGACGAGATAGCAGAGGGCAATCTCGAATGGGCTAAGATGATAGATTCGTTCTATTCGCCTTTCCATGTCACCACTCAGAAGAGCATCGAAGACGGCGAACGCAACACAGGCGAACGTGTGCTCGGCACCGACCCCAAGACCGGCAAGGTGGTTTCGGCACGCATCGGACGTTTTGGTCCTATTATCCAACTTGGCGAAAAAGACGACAGCCCTGTATACGCATCGCTGCCAAAAGACCAACATATCGAAAACCTCACTCTCGAAGACGCACTGGCACTATTAAACAACGAACAAGGCGGACGTCTGCTTGGTACCGACCCTGAAACCGGTAAAAATGTCTACGCTCGTGTAGGACGTTTCGGGCCTATGGTTCAGCTCGGCGAATCTACCGACACTCCAAAACCAAAATATGCCGCATTGCTCAAAGGTCAGACAGTTGAAACCATTACTTTAACTCAGGCACTCAAACTATTTGAGTTACCGCGCGATTTGGGTGAGTATGAAGGTAAAAAAGTTACAGTTGCCGTTGGACGTTTTGGCCCGTTTATCAGCCACAACTCCAAGTTCATCTCTTTGAAAAAAAACGACAATCCCGTTACCATTACAATGGAACGCGCCATCGAACTCATATTAGAAAAAGCCGAAACCGACAAGAAAAAACTCATCAAAGAGTTCTCTGCCGACTTCAAGATAGTGCGCGACCGTTGGAACCATCCTGTAATCTACTATAAGAAAAAATATTACAAGCTGGCTTCGGGTGTTGATGCCGAAAATCTTACACAAGATGATTGTATGAAGATAATAGGAGCGGAGCCTCAGGAGAAAACTCCCGCCAAAAAGAAAAAATCCGCCACAAAAAAATAAATTACTAAAACACTAAAACACAATGATATGGTAAGAAAACTATTTGTCGCGGCAGCGACCGCCCTTCTAACATTAACCGCAACTGCACAGCAAGACGCTCATTATAGTTTCTTTATGTTTAACCAAGTGGGCTACAATCCGGCATACAGCGGCACCGAGGGAATGATCAATGCTGTGGCAATAAACCGCAACCAATGGGTTGGTCTCGACGGAGGCCCGCAAACCACAATCATGTGCGTGGATATGCCTGTAAATGTGGCTGGCACTCAGGGCGGTGTTGGACTTACCATACTCAACGACAAAATTGGTTTTGAAAACAACTTTTCTGCAAAAATTGCGTATTCATACCATATAAAGGTAGGAGCGGGGCTTCTTGCAATAGCTGCCGACGGAGGTCTTTATAATAAGACAGTTAACGGCGAATGGCAGTTTCCCGATGAAACAGAAGCCATCTTCAACGGCAAATGCCGCAAGATGGCATTTGATATGGGCGCTGGCCTATATTACGGCATAGGTGGGCTTTCGCTCGGCTTGTCGTCTACTCATCTGCTTGAACCCGAGCTTGATTTTTCCGAAGATGGAAAAACTTATTTGGCACGGCATTATTATTTTAACGCAGCATACAATATACCGCTTGATAATTCGTTATTTGACTTGACACCGCAAGTGATTTTGATGTCGGACGGCAATACATTACAAGCCGACATAAATCTTAGCTTTTTATACAATAAAAAGTTTTTTGGTGGCGTTACTTATAGAAACGAAGACGCTCTTTCAGTATTAGCAGGACTTACGATAATGGGAGACTTCAAAGCAGGCATCGCATACGAGTTCGGAATTTCAAAACTCAGGAAGACCAACGCAGGGTCGTTTGAGGTGATGATAGGCTACAGTTTCATGCCAGAAAGAAGCAAACCCGCACAAAAAGTAAGAAGCGTTAGATATTTGTAGAGCCTTTAAATGTTTAAAGATATTTATCAGCAAAAAAATAAAAGGTATTATGAAAAAGGTATTATTAGTTGCAGCATCAGGAATGATGGCACTAAGCAGCTGCAACAGCGGATTGAACGGCGAACTGACAGGAGCCCAGAACAGACCGGCGGCATATGCCGAGGCCGACCCCTACGGAATGGTTTTTATTCCTCAGGGCAGCTACACAATGGGTCCAAACGATCAGGATGTACCCTTCGCACTGACCGCCCAGTCTAAAACAGTTACAGTCGACCCGTTCTGGATGGACGACACTGAAATTACCAACAACGAGTACAGACAGTTTGTAGAGTGGGTTAGAGACTCTATCGCAATGCGTCTTTGCGTTATGGCAGGCGTTGGCGACAACGGCAAAGGCAACATCTTCGTTTATCCTTACGACGAAGAAAAAGTTGACCCCAACGAATACGACCCCACCGACACCAAAAACTGCTGGCTCAACTGGGAAAACCGCGACAAAGTTTGGCAGAAAGGCAAAGGTGAAGAAAGTCAGGCTATCTCCGACGCCGTTAAAGATATGTTCCTTATCAAAGAGGAGCGTTTTAACAAACTTCACGAAATCGATACCCGCAAGCTCGTTTACGATTACGAATGGGTAGACCTCAAGCAAGCAGCCCTCAAACAAAACCGCTACATCTTCAACGAAGATTTCTCTGGCGGTAAATACGAAGGCACTGTAATCGACTCAAAAGGCAAAGTGGTTCCCATCCAAGACCGTCGTTCTTTCATTATGAAAGGCAGAATACCTGTATATCCCGACACACTCGTTTGGATGAGCGACTACACATATTCATACAACGAACCTATGGCTCGTAAATATTTCTGGCACCCTGCATTCGACAACTATCCCGTTGTAGGTGTTACCTGGCAGCAGGCAAACGCATTCTGCATCTGGCGTACAGAACTTCTCAACAATTACTACCGTCACAACCACCAGCCTATGGTTGAACAGTACCGCCTCCCCACCGAGGCTGAATGGGAGTACGCTGCACGCGGCGGACTCGCACTTTCAATGTATCCTTGGGGCGGTCCTTACACACGTAACTACTCTGGATGCTTTATCGCCAACTTTAAACCATTGCGCGGACGTTATGCCGACGACGGTTCTGCCCGTACTATCGAAGTTGCATCTTACGCTCCCAACGAGTACGGACTCTACGATATGGCAGGCAACGTTGCCGAATGGACATCTAACGCATTCGACGAAAGCGCCTACTCATACACCCACGACCTCAACCCCGATTACAGTTACAACGCTTTCGCTGACGACCCGCCAGTATTGAAACGCAAAGTAATCCGCGGTGGATCTTGGAAAGACGTGGCATACTACCTCCAAGTGGCTACCAGAACCTACGAATATCAGGATACCGCTAAGAGCTATATCGGATTCCGCTGCGTAAGATCTTACATGGGCCGCAGCACCATGGGCGAAGACTGGAACTAAGCACTATTCATAATACTTACTAGATTTTGAAGATACCGGATTTCGGCACAACATAATTCCGAAATCCGGTATTCTTTTTTAAAAAAAAATCAATTAATAATTTATTGGTATATAATTTGTTACGTGTATTATTGTTTTTTTTTGAATAAAATGTTAAAAAAAATACATAAATACGTTTTGTGGGTAACATAAAAATCCTTAATTTTAGCGAATAATTCTGTGTTGCATTGTTATGCACTGCAGAAACGAAAATTGAAATATTATAAACAATAATTAAATTTAAATTTTAACTTAAAAAAACACATTATGGCAAAGAAAAAACCATTCAACCAGACCTATGGTTGGAAAAGAACTATTGCATTTATCTATGGCATCGGCGCCTCTATCGTTCTTGTTGGTGCATTGTTTAAAATCCAGCACTTACCCGGTGCAGGTGTTATGCTTTTTATCGGTCTTTGTACTGAGGCTGTGATCTTCGCATTCTCAGCATTTGAGCCGTTACCAGCAGAATACCACTGGCAGAACGTTTATCCCGAGCTTATGGTAGATCCTGATGATTTCGAGGAAGAAAACGGAGGTGCTCCTGTTTCTAAAAACAAACTTATGGGTGCAGGTGCTCCAACTTCTGACGGCAAGGCATTCGCTGAACTCAACAAGATGATCGAAGATTGCGCAGGCAAAAACGTATTTGAGAACCTTGGACAGAATTTTGCAAAATTCAACGAATCTGTTACCGACCTTAGAGACGTTGCTAACTCAGCAGCTGCTTCTAAAGATTTCGAGGCCAACCTCCGCACAGCTACCGACAGCTTGAAAAATGCTTCTAACGCATTCTCTGGCATCGGTTCTACTGTTGACGATGTTAACAACGCAATGAGCAACGCACAAGCTGCATTCTCAAAAGCTGCCGACATCGACTTCACTCCCCTTGCAGAAGGCAACAAACTATACAGCCAAAGCATCAAGAGCCTCAACGGAAATCTCGAAGCTATCAACCAAGTATTTGAGCTCCAGTTGCAGGAAGTTGACTTTGAGGGCATGATCAAAGAGCTTAAGGGTGCTGCCACCGGTGCAGAAACCTACTCTGCAGAAGTTAACAAACTCAGCAGAAACCTCGCTGCACTCAACACTGTTTACGGCAACATGCTTACAGCTTTGAATGTAAAAATGTCATAATAATCTACTATTAATCTAAGTTTTTAATCAAAATTAAATAAACAACATGAGTGCACCAAAGGAAACGCCGAGGCAGAAAATGATTGGTATGATGTACCTTTTCTATACTGCCTTGCTTGCTTTGAACGTATCTGCCGAAATCCTTGCAGCATTTTCGCTCGTGGACAGCAGCCTTCGAAAAACAAACTCTATTACCGAAGGTGTTATAGCCGATTCTCAGAACGAATTTGTTAAGGCAATGGTTAACGACTCTGCCTCGGTAGCGCCATTCAAGGCTCTCGCCGATGATGTCATTATAGAGGCAGACAAAGCATATAATGAAATTCAGCACTGGAAAGAAACGCTCGTTTTCACCCTTGAGGGCGTTGAAAACGAACAACAACTCCGCGAAATGCATGACAACGACCAGACTTCCTATATCGGCGACCTCGTCTCTAAAAAAGACGACAACAATGTAGGCGGTCAGATATTTATTTTGGAAGGCCACGGCAAAGACATTATGAACTCAAGAAATGCTTATCGTGAGTTCTTAATCAACATTATCAAGCAGGATACATCTACTATCCCTGCTAATGTTACTGCACGCGAAAGCCTTATCCACAGTATCAGCGAAATGCTTTCAACCGCTAAAACTGTTTCTAAGAACGGCGGTGACGCAGACTCTATCGACTGGGATGTCGCTAACTTCGACCAATTGCCCGCAGCTGGCGTGCTCGCTCTTATGACTAAGATGCAGGCCGACGTAAGAAACACCGAATCTTCGATGTTGTCTTATCTCTTGGGACAGATTGGTAAAAACGACATGAAGTTCAACGCCATCAAGGCTGTGGTTAATGCTCCTTCTAACTACGTACTCCAAGGCCAGCCCTTCAAGGCCGAGGTATTTATTGCCGCATACGACTCTACTCAGAATCCCGAAATGCTTCTGAACGGAGGTGGCGCCCTTAACGTAGAAAAAGGCGTTGGTATCTACAACGGTAATACCTCAGGCTTAGGTGTTCATTCTTGGGGTGGTGTTATCAAAGTATTGAACAAATCTACTGGCGAGGTAAAAGAATATCCTTTCTCAAGCACCTACGAAGTAGGAACTCCGAGCGTATCGGTTTCGCCCACCAAGATGAACGTATTCTACATCGGTGTTGACAACCCTGTAGAAATTTCAGCATCTGGTGTACCTTCTGAGAAGGTTAGCGCTTCTATTTCTGGCGGTAGCATCCGTCGTAAATCAGGTGCCGACTGGGTAGTAAACGTTAAAACTCCTGGCGAGGTTACAGTTAACTGTTCTGCTAATATCGATGGTCAGACAAGATCTCTTGGCCACAAGAAATTCCGTGTAAAACGTGTTCCCGACCCAATGGCTTCTGTTGGTACCGGTGAAAACAAACGCGGTGGTATTATCGCTAAGAACAGCCTTATCAACCAAGTGGTACGTGCCGAAATGGAAAACTTCGACTTCGACTTGAAGTTCGTTGTAACCGGATTCTCAGTATCAGCTACTGTAAAAGGCTTCACCAAAACAGAAGAAAGCCGCTCTGGTCAGTTTACCGCTGCTCAGAAACAGCTCATTTCTGGTGTTCCCTCAGGTGGCAAGGTATACATCGAGGATGTTAGGGCAAAAGGTCCCGACGGTTCTACCCGTAACCTCAACACTATCAAATTTACTGTAAGGTAGTTTGATTTTGTTGCCTGCACTTTGTAAAAAAAGTGCTTTCGCAAACAATATTTTATATTAAAAAGAGTTTTAATAAAACATAGAAGTTCTATTAAAACTCTTTTTTAATTGTAGCATTATGAAAAAAATTCTGTTTTTAACGGCTGTTGTAGCATTTCTGCAATGCTTTGTGGCTCAGGAGTCTCAGGCACAGGTGCTATTAGGACTTCCTTACGAAAAAATACACACCACCAACCGCAAACCGGTGCCGTATCAGTATGTAAGAGAAGCCGATGTAATGTGGTCGAAAATTATATGGCGGCAGATAGAGCTGTCGGAGCGTGCCAATCAGCATCTATATTTTCCCACAACTCCTACCGACGGACGTCTTAGCTTAATCGACGTCTTGTTACAAGGTATTCACACACAAGGTCTTACTGCTTACGATGAGAGCGGCGGCGACGAGTTTGCCCAAATACTCACAGAGCAGCAGATTCACAAAAACTTAGGAGCAGCGGTTAATATTGAAACCGTGATTGATGAAAACGACAACGTTGTTGAAAAGACGGTGGAAACTCCTTACGTAAGTTCCGAGGTTACTCGTTACCGTCTCAAAGAGCTTTGGTTTTTTGACAAACAGCGTTCTGTGCTCGAAGTTCGTATAATTGGCTTGTGCGCTATCCGTGTTTATCACAAAGAAATTGACGACCCTGAGGAACGTCAGACCCGTGTGTTCTGGATTTACTATCCTGAGGCTCGCAAATTGCTCGCCAACACCGAATGTTTCAATCCTAAGAACGATGGCGCACGACTCAGCTTTGAAGATATATTTGAAAAACGCTATTTCCAGAGTTTTATAGTTGCAGAATCAAATATGTACGACAACCGTACTATTCAGGAGTATGCAGTAGGTCAAGAGGCTCTTCTCGAGGCCGAAAACATCAAAGAACAGATTTTCAACTTTGAACAAGACCTCTGGGAATACTAGTGTGGTTTGTGATTATTTTTTTGCCGCAGACATTTGTTTGCGGCTTTTTTTTTATGATTTGTCTCGTGGTGTGTAGTTAAACTGAATGTGGTACGACACCATTGGAAAAACACCTGGCAGCGCCAATCCTGTGGCTGTATATTCGTTTTCCTTTATCATATTCGACGGTATCATAAAATCGCCTTTTGGAGTCTTTACTTTGTTGTATGATACCATCACAAAGTTGTTACGGTTATAAACGTTGTATACCGACAGCGTGACGTTGTGCCTGATATATTTACTGAGCGGTTTTTTAAAGTCGTATACCACGGCTACGTTGAGTTTGTGGTATAATCTGAGGCGGGCGTTGTTTCTGTTGCCGTATAGCGGAATTTTGTAGTCTTGATAGTAGTAGAACCCCACAGGAGCGGTGTACGGCGTACCCGAGCAGCAGTTGAAATCGGCTTTGAATGTGATTCGTTCGTTGAGCGAATATTGCGCCATGATATGCAGGTTGTGAGGTATATTGTCGTTTGAAATGTATTTTTCTTTAGATAGGTCGGGTGTGTAGCGCAGGCTGTGAGAGTAGGCGTAAAAGCATTTGAATTTTAAACTGCCCTTGTCTTTTTCTAAGGCAATTTCGGCGCCTTCTGCGGAAGCTTCTCCAAGAAAGAAATCTCTCTCGATAGATTCGTTGAGGAGCATATTGGCGTGCTGTCCGTATTCTGTGATGTTTTTTGAGTGTTTGTAGTATGCGCAGAGCGTGTAAGTGAGCTCGCGGGTGGTGTAAGTGGCGGTGAAGGTGATGCAGTTGGCTGTTTGTGGTTTGAAATATAGCCCGCTGGGAATCCAAAGGTCGAGGGTGGTGAAGGGGCTGATAGAGTTTGATAGCATGTGCAGGTATTGCACGTTGTGCTCTGCCGATGTTTTAAGCGAAATTTTGTTGTTGGGTCGGTATACCAAAGCCACTCTCGGCTCAAAGTTTACAAAGGTGTTGAATCGTTTGCCTTCTATATTGGTAGTGTCCCACGAGAGATTTTTGCTGTTGTATTCAAAGTATTTTGCTGGTCCGTAGTTGTTCCAGATAGATATTCTTGAGCCGTATTTAAGCGCCAGGCGGTTGCTGAGCGAACTTTCAGCTCCGATATAAGCAGCAATGTTGTCGGCGTTGCCTGTAATCATGCCTTGGTTTCCTTTTTCTTGATCGATATATTGAGTGGCAGGGTCGAATGTGGTGAACGTGTATTCTGCTCCAATTTTAATGGTGTTGGCTGCGTTGGGGCTGTATACAATGTCTGTTTTGATGCCAACGTTGCCGATTCTGGTTCGCCAATAATTTTCTTTGTCTTCGGATGTGAATAGTTTGTAACTGTAGTGCCCTACGTAGATATTGTTGTTGAAATATAGCTTTGGCGAAATGATTTTGTATTGCCGAATAGTGGCAGTGTTGTTTTGCCACGCCACAGCGTAGTTGTTGCTGGTTTGGAGGTTAGAATATCGGTCTTTGCCACGGAAATACGATATGTAAATACGGTCTTTGGGAGATGCTTTGATGTGAATTTTGGCATGGACATCGTAGAATTTGTTGTCGCCCTTGAATTCCATCATATTGGCAATCCACCAAAGGTTGGAAGTTCTGATGTCGGCGGTGGCAGTAACAATATCGCTAGGAATGGGAGTTTCGATACGGTGCGAGTTAGTGAGAGGTGTAAATTCGCTGCTTAGCACAAACTTTCCGCTGCTGCCATCTTTTGTGTGAATGTCGGTTATAGATGATAGTCTGCCGCCATATTTGATGGGGAAGTCAGAAGTGTACACATGGAGTGCATTTACAGCCTCAGGAGCCACAGCGGAGTAGAATCCGAATAGGTGCGACGGGTGGTAAATAGGAGCTTCGTCGATGAGTATAAGGTTTTGGTCTTTGTATCCACCGCGCACGTTGAAGAAAGCCGATCCGTCGCTCTGTCGAGTGATTCCGTGGTCGGTGGCAAGTATGCCTACAAGGTCGCCTCCGATGATTAGTCCCGAATATTTACCAAAGTCGGAGGCTTTGAGCGAAGAGCTATTGTGCAGAGTTTCCTTGATATTGTTGGAGTTTTTGTCGGCAGTTACCGAAATGGCTTCTATCTGGGCGTCGATTTGCTCCAAGTCTTTGTCGATGGTTACGTTTTCTTTTAGGTTGATATTGATGTATTCTCGTTGATAGCCCAGATACGAGTATGTGATGTTGTATTCGCCTTTTTCGAGCGTAAGGGAGTAGAATCCGTACGAGTTTGTGAGAGTTCCTTTTGCGCCATTTCCTGCAGTGATAGTGGCTCCGATTAATATTTCGTGGGTGGTGGCATCGTGCACATATCCGCTTATTGTGGCGTTTTTGGCGTTTGGCTTGTATTGGTCGTTGGTGGTAACCACTTTTTTCCTGGGTTTAAGAATAATGTGCTTGTCGGAAATGATGTACGAGAAGTCTAACATGCCCGAAATCTGCGCCAAAACAGTGGTTAGCTTTTTGTTTCGGATTTTGATGTCGAGTTTTACCTGATCGTCGACAGATTGACTGCTGTATACAAACAAAAAACCCGTCTGATTTGAAATATCTGACAATATTTCTTTCAGCGGGCTTTTTTTATGTGATATGCTAATCTTGATAGTGCTGTCGGCTTGAGCGTATACTGTTTGGGGTATCATTGCGGCTATTAAAATTGCCGCTAACACTAAATGGTTTAATAAGTGTTTGATGATTTTGCTCCCCGTCATTTGGATTTTAATGTTGTGTCATCTTTTTTACCGAGTATCCGCCGTCAGGGGTTTGGATAATGCTGGTTTCGTCGAGGGTTTGGTTGAGAATATCGATGATAGACTCAACGCTCTGATTAACGAAAGTGCCGGAGATTCTGTTTTTAGCACATTCGGTATTCTCAAAACTATATGTAAAACCGTAAGCTTTAGCAAGCTGTTGCATTATGTCGCCAAGCTCCGTATCGTTAAATACAAACTCTTTGAGTTTCCACGCAATGTTGTTGTAGTTAGAAACAGTTTTTACGTCAAATCCTTGTGCGGGTTTGTAAGTAAGTTCTTCGTCTTTGGTTATCTTAACCGATTTGCCGTCTTTGTTGGAAACAACTTCAACAATACCGGAAGTAACAGTAACAGTGGTGGTTTCTGCATTTTCGCAAACGTTGAACGATGTGCCGTGAACAATTACTTTTACGTTGTTGGTGCTGATTTCAAATGTGCGTTCTGGGTTTTTCTCCACGTTGAAAAATGCTTCGCCCTTAAGGCTGACGCTGAATCGACCTTTTTCGGCGGTGCTGCAAGTAACTGAGCTGTTTCGGTTTACGCTTATCTGGGTTGAATGTTCAACAATGGCTTCAACCGGGGTGTTAAGAGCAGTGTAGGTAGATTGTCCTTTGGCTTTAAAGCTGTTGTTCATAAAAATGCCGATAGTGGTCACAATAATAATTGCGGCAGCTATCTTAACAAGGAGGTCGAGACGCAAGATTTTAGATTTGCGTCTGAGCCCTAATTCTCCCGAAAGCTTTTCCCATTCTGCATCAGTGTCGATGTCGAGCAGTTTGAGGTCTGATATTTCAGGGATTGTGTAATCTACATTGTCCATGTTTAGTCCTTTTAAATAAAGTGTTAGTTTGTTTTATGTATTAATTCTCGTATTGTAACACGCGAAAATAGGATTACCCTATGTATTTTTTTATGTTTTTTTCTCTTTTCCGAATATTTTTTTTCGGAGTATCTTCAACGCGGAGGTTATATGAGCCTCTACGGTTTTGATGCTTATGCCCAGTTTTTCAGATATTTTTGGGTTAGTAAGTTTTTGATAGCGGCTAAGGATGAATACCTCGCGGCTTTTTTCGGGCATGTGCTTAATGGTGTCTACAATAGCGGCTTCGAGCTCGCTTGCTTCTATGTCGTTGTCGGCTTGTGCGTTTTCGCTTTCAAATAGCGGCAGAGTTTCATCGGTTGTAAATTTCTTTTGGTCTCTGATGTAATTGATTGATAGGTTGCGTGCTATACGGTACAGCAACGCTTTTAGGTTGCTGTCGTCGGGTAGTGATTCTCGTTTTTCCCACACCTTGATAAAACAGCGGTGAGCAAGGTCTTTGGCAGTGTCGGTGTCCTGTACTATCTTGCGGCTATATATGGTGATGGATACAAACTGTTCCTTAAAAAGTTTCTCAAAATCACGTTCTGTCAGTTGCATTGTTTATCTCATTTTCAAAATGTAAAGTAAGGTGTTTTGGAGCATATTTGCAAATTTTTTTTAATTATTTTTGCGCTGGGTTGTAACTTTTGCCGTAGTTGTCCGTCTTATGCGCAAACAACATAAAAATTACTGCTATGAAAAAAATTATTTCAATTATTATCGCCGCCATATTGATTGATGTTTGTGCTACGTTTGACGTTTCGGCACAAGAAAGCGTTGGCGGCATTCTTATGGATGCTAAGATTCAACTTATGAACCGCAAGGCTGATCTCTTGCATGGCCGTGACGATTTTTCGCATCGTATCGATGCTATCAGAGATTCGGCTAATACCAACTCTCTTAACAGCGAACGCATTGCCGCACTGCGTTCTGGTATCAACGACATTGACTCTACTATTAAAAAAATTGATATCGCCATTGATGCTATTCAATCCGCGGGCATGGTTAACTATTATTCAAACCGTGTGGAAATTAATAGAAACGGCAACTCTGTTAAAATCTACAAGCGTGTAGCCGACAATGTGGTGACTGTGGAGGTGAACGGTGAAAAGATTATCAATGCTGATGGATTCGACCCCGTCAACATTTTAGACGCCAACATGAGTAAGAGAAACAAAAAAGATTTTAAGGGTCACCTCTCTGGATTGTTTTTAGGTGTTAACGGACTGCTTAATAAAGACGGTAAGTATGAGGCTCCTGATGACGCTAAGTTTTTTGCCCTCAACGAAAGCCGGTCGCTTGATTTTTCAATATACTTCAACAATCTGGTGGTGCCTTTTAACCAAAACTGCGGTTTGGTGATGGGTGTGGCTATGCAGTTTAATCACTATGCGTTTCAAGACAACTTTAACCTCGAGGTTGTGGACCATGTGTTGACCGCCGACTACAATAATACCATTGTTCCAAACTTTAAGCGCTTTAATTACAGATTGATGCACCTTAATGTTCCATTGGTGTTTGAGTTTTCAACCAGAGGTTTCAACAAGTTCTTTTTTAATGCTGGCGTTATGGGTGGCATACGAATCGGAAGCCGCACAAAGCAAGTGTACAACGTGGATGGCGACCGTCAGAAAAACTGTTTACGCAAACCGTTTGAATCTAACTTGCTGAAATATTCATTTATTGGTGGTGTGGGCTACCGCAGTTTCCAAGTGTTTGGCGAATATTCGCCAGTGCCATTGTTTAAAGATGGTCACGGACCTGAACTCTATCCGTTTTCTGTAGGTATTAAATTCTTATTCTAAATAATTGCTACAGTGAATATTACAGAATATAATAATTGCGTTGACAAATACTCTGATTTTGTGTACCGATATCTTTTGAAATCGGTGCGCAATAGTCAGGCGGCGCAGGATATAGTGCAAGATAGTTTTGAGAAACTGTGGATTGCCCACAAAAACCTCGACGCTGCCAAAGCTAAATCCTATCTGTTTTCGTGCGCCCACAATGCAATGGTCGACTATGTCCGCCAAGACCATCGGACATCCGATCTGGAACAGTCTGTAAATATTCCGCAAAACGCCTTTAACCAATATACCGACGTTCAAGATATACTTCAACAGGCTCTGCAGACTATGAAACCCGAACAACGTAGCGTAATTCTTTTGCGCGACCTTCAAGGTTACCAATATCAAGAGATTGCCGAAGTTACAGGGTTGTCGCTTGCTCAGGTTAAGGTTTATATCTTTAGGGGAAGAGTTTTCTTGAAACAGTATTTAGAAAAAACAGGTATTCGTTCTCATTCAGATTTGGAGGAATTGGTATGAATATAAATAGTGATAATATTGAGGCACTGATAGTTGACTATTTTGATGGCACGCTCAACGAGCAGCAGTCGAGAGAGTTGGACCGTGCCATTGCACTTAATCCTAAGTTTCGTCAGCTGTTCAACGAATACCAATCTGCCTTGGATTGCACGGTAGGGGAGGGCCTCCCCGTCGCAATCGACCCAGAGTTTGCTGAGGAGCTTAAGCAAACTTCGGATTTCAACGAGATTGACACCCCATATTTCGACCGTCTTGCGGTGCTTGTGTCCGAGTGCATTGCCACCCAAGCCGAGCAAGAAGAGTATAACCAAATGATTTTACAAGACGACAGCAAACTTCGGTCGGCTGTATTGTATTCTTATTGCAAAATAAAACCGAACAAAGATTTACAATGCCCATATAAAAACAACCTTAAACGTAGCCAAATCCGTCCGCTAAGGTACGCTTTTGCTGCCGCAGCTGCGGTTTTGGCTTTTTTATTGATATTTAGGGTGGTGTATTTTTCGGAATGCAGTATTGATTTAGCTCGGCTGTCGGGAACAATATCTGTGAATTTTGCCGGACGTAATGTGCAAGTTGTTGATAATTATGTATTTGAGAATGTTGAAAATTCCACTCCGAAGCAGATGACTTATGCAAACTTGCCCTATGCTGTGCATTCTCAGTCTGATGCTGTAAGGCTCCACGACCCTGAGCCACAATCTACAATATCGCCAACTTTGCAACACGACGATTCATTGATTGCTGACCTTTGCATTGCCTCTGTTTCCGAATCGAAGATTAGCTATCCCGAAGATATTTTGCAGCCTATTACTATCGACTGGAAATCTATTGAAGAATTAGACAACAACGGATTAGCAATAAGCATTGATTTTATTGGAGAACAGGGTATCGCCGATTTTAAAGAAGATAAAGCCCGTATTCACCGTCGTATAAATGAGCGTCGAAGTCCCAAAATATGCGTTTCGTATGACGAGGATGGCAAAAAAGATGGGGTTTCGCTTTTGATAGGCAATAGGGAGCTTAAAGTGTGGTCGAGATAAAGCACGAGTTACTTGTGCTGTTGGCCTTTTTTGCTCACAGTGATTTTTTTAGCAAAATAGCTTTTGTCGCCTTCTAAGGCAATATAGTAATCTCCAGCAGGGATACGGCGGAGGTCGACAACAACACGTCCGTCGCTGCCTATCTTGCCAGATTGCATTACGCGATGCTTAAAGGTTTGGATTAAATAATGCCTGTAAGATTTAGGATTTGAGGATGTTATTGTAATTTGAGAACCTTCGTGGTGCACTTTTACAGAGCTGTTGTCGGATAGTTTTTCTTCTTTGGTGGTGCTTCCCCACGAAATAATATCGGCGTAGGGGTCGAAAATTATTTTGTCTACATTGAATCCGGGCTCCAAAGAGAAGTATTGGTTTTCGTCAGTATTATTGATACGCACAAAAACGCTTTCGCCGTTGGTACCTTGTATCATAATAGGCACTATGGCACGGAAAAATGTCATAGAAGAGTCGCTGCGTCGTTGTTCTATTTTTACATTTAGCAGTTTGTCGGTGTTTTGTTCCCAAAGAATCCGGTAAATAGGCGTTCCTCGTCCATAGTACCATTGGTCGAAAAACCAAGTGTAGTCTTTGCCCGAATAATCATTCACTAAGTTGAAAAAATTTTGCGACGAGGCGTTGGCAAATCGGTATGGCGAGTGTTTGATGTAGTATTTTAAAAGTCCAAAAAACATCTGGTCGCCCAATTCGGTACGTAACATATGCAAAAGCATACAACCCTTGTCGTAGGTCATTCGGGTGTCGAAAATCTCCCACACATCGGTTGTGTCGCGCACATATATAGAACCGAGTGGTTTTGATGCGGCAGAGAAGATTTTGCGCCGCCGCCACGAAACAGGGTCGTTGCTTCGCCCCACACCAATCTCTTCGGCAAATCCCTCGCACCATTCGGCAAACCCCTCGTTGATCCACACATCGGTCCAGCGGCTGCACGTGATGGTGTTGCCAAACCACTGGTGGGCAAGTTCGTGAATCATGAGCGACGGGTCAAAGCCCATAAGAAAAGTCATTGTCTGGTTTTCCATTCCGCCTCCCCATAAAAATTGCGCCTGACCGTATTTCTCGTCGGCAAAAGGATATGTGCCGAAAGTGTCGCATAGCATTTTGAATGCAGGAATCAGTTTTGCAGTGCGTTTGCGAGCCTGATCAGCTTGGTTGCGGAAATAATAGTTTACATACAGCACCGAATCGCCATTGTTGAGATGAATGTACTCTTGACTCACTTCGTATTCGCTAACAGCCACAGCCACAAGGTAAAAAGCTATCTTGTGACGGTGCATCCATGTGGTGGTGCGAATACCGTTGTTGATAGTGTCGGAGATAATTATGCCGTTTGATGCCGAGCGGTAACGTTCGGGACAAGACACAACCACCTGCACAGAGTCGTATTTGTCGGTATTCACTTGTCGGCACGGATACCAATCCTTAGCCCCGTCTGGTTCTGAGAGAGTCCAAAACATAGGGGTGTCGCCATATTTTGAAAACACCACCGAGCCGAATCCAGAAGATTCTGGCACACCTTCGTATTGCACCGAAATGGAATCGTTAGCCCCCCATACTTCTTGTGGAAAAATAATTATCGAGTCGCCTTGATGGTTGAATCTCAGTGTTTTGGTGCCGTGTATCACACTTTGCACTTTAAGTTCTGACGATAGTTCTAAAAGCACTGGCAAAAAGCGGTCTTGACGGGTTTTTAATCCAAAATGATGCGTGGTAACGCCCTTGATATATTTAACCGCAGGATCTACACTTATATTAATACGCACAAATTGTATGTCTACGCCGGCGAATTGATTTTTAGCATATCCCCCCGTAGCACAACAAATCAGTAGTAATAATATTAAGTGTCGCATTATTGACCCAACACCTTTATAATAGTATCTTCAATAATTTTGGGGTAATGCTCATATTCGAGCGCATGAACACGTTCGGCGAGGGTGTCGGCAGTGTCGTTGGGCAAAACCGGACATTTGGCCTGGAAAATAGTAGGACCGCGGTCGTAATCGTTGTCGATAAAGTGTATAGTGATACCGCTTTCTTTGTCGTTACTGTCAATCACGCTCTGATGTACCCGTTTGCCGTACATTCCCTTGCCACCGTGTTTGGGTAGGAGCGAAGGGTGAATATTAACAATACGGTGGTCGAATGCGGTTACAATATATTCTGGAATAAGTTTGATGTATCCTGCGAGAGCCACAAAGTTGGTTCTGAAGTCGCGCAAAACTCCCAGCATGAAGTCGCTGTCGTCTAATAATCGTTGCGAAAGCACGAGGCATGGCACCGATTGCCGACGGCAACGTTCAATAACAAAAGCTTTGGGATTGTCGGTAATAACAAGTCCAATACGTATTAACTTGCTATTTTTAAAATAGTTGAATATATTTTCGGCATTGCTGCCATTGCCTGAGGCAAAAATAGTAATGTTCCACATAAAAATTTTTTTTTAAAAAATTAACGTGCAAATATATCAAAAAAACTATCAATACCCACGTTTTAAAGCATTTAAATCATTGTGTCGAAAAATAATTTTTTAACAATCAATTAATTACAAAAATATTTTTTTTTTCGGTCTAAAATTGTTTTCTTTGCGGCGAATTTAAAAAAGAGAAATCTAAGTTTAATTTTTAAAAAATTATTTATCATGACAGAAGACATAAAGAAAAAAGTAAAAGAGATCATCGTTGAGAAGTTAGGTGTAGACGAAAACGAAGTTACTGACGAAGCTTCTTTCACAAATGACCTTGGTGCCGATTCTCTCGACACAGTAGAACTTATCATGCAGTTCGAAAAAGAGTTCAACATCTCTATTCCCGACGATCAGGCAGAAAAAATCGCTACCGTTGGCGAAGCTATCGAATACATCGAAAACCAACAAAAATAAATTATTTCTATGGAATTAAAACGAGTAGTCGTAACTGGCATGGGGACAATCAACCCCTTAGGCCATAATATAACCGAGTTTTGGGAAAGTTTAAAATCCGGTGTAAGCGGCGCAGGTCCGATTACCCGTTTTAATCCCGAAAAATTCAAGACCCGGTTTGCCTGCGAAGTAAAAAACTTCGACGAAGTTGACGAGCAGTTCTTCAATAAGAAAGAAACCGGTCGTCTTGACCTTTTTGCCAAGTTCGCCCTTATCTCTGCCGACGAAGCTTGGAAAAACAGCGGACTCACACCCGAGAGTTTTAACCACGACCGTGCAGGCGTGATCTGGGGCTCAGGAATCGGCGGCATCAACACCCTCACCGAAGAAGTTGAGCAGTTTTGCCAAGGCGATGGTTCGCCACGATTCAGCCCGTTTTTCATCCCAAAGATGATCAGCGACATTGCTCCCGGACACATCAGCATGAAGTACGACCTCCGCGGACCCAACTTCACCACCGTTTCGGCTTGCGCATCATCTACCAACGCCATTATCGACGCATTCAACTACGTGCGTCTTGGTAAAGCCGACATTATTGTTACTGGTGGTTCAGAATCGCCCGTGGGTATTGCGGCTGTTGCTGGATTCAACTCTATGAAGGCTCTCTCTACCAACAATGACAACTACAAAACTGCTTCGCGCCCGTTTGACGCAACACGCGATGGATTTGTAATTGGCGAAGGCGGCGGATGCCTCATTCTCGAAGAATACGAACATGCCAAAGCTCGTGGTGCTAAAATCCTCTGCGAACTTGCCGGAAGCGGACTCACCGCCGACGCGCATCATATTACAGCTCCTCATCCCGAAGGCCGAGGCGCAGCTGCGGTAATGAAACTCGCCATTGAAGACGCCGGACTCAAACCCGAGGACATCGACTATGTAAATGTCCACGGCACTTCCACAGGGCTTGGCGATATTGCAGAATCTAAAGCTATTCAGCAAGTATTCGGCGACTACGCATACAAAGTTAGCATTAGTAGTACTAAATCAATGACAGGCCACCTTCTCGGAGGTGCTGGCGTGGTAGAATCTATCGCGTGCGTGCTCGCAATGCTCAACGAAACCGTTCCGCCTACAATCAACTTCCAGAATCCCGACCCGCACATCGACCCCAATCTCGACATCACACCCAATGTTGCCAAGAAGAGGGTTATCCGTGCCGCCCTCAACAATACTTTTGGCTTCGGCGGTCACAACGCATCGGTGATATTCAAAAAGATTTAACGGCTAAAAGGGGCGGGATGTAATTGTAGAGACGCAAAATTTTGCACCTCTACCGTATACCCACCCCATTTTTATTTTTCAAAAAAATCTAAATCGGTGTTTAAGAACATAGCAGCATTCATAAAGTACTTTTTCGGCAAGGACAAAGAGTTCGCTCGCCAAATAAGGCGAATAACGGGCTTTTACCCCTTAAACAGAGGGCTTTACCAAACTGCGCTTACACACCGGTCGCTTTCGGAACGCACCGACACAGGATTTATGATCAACAACGAACGTTTGGAGTTCCTTGGCGATTCTGTGCTCGACCTCCTTATCGGAGAATATCTTTACAAGCGTTTTACCAACGAGCAAGAAGGGTTTCTTACTCAACTCCGCGCCCGTATTGTCAACGGGGAAAATCTTACCGAACTCAGCCAGCAAATAGGTTTAGATAAATTGGTGAAAACCTCGGTGAAAAGTCACAACGCCAATATTCACCTCTTCGGCGATGCTTTTGAGGCTTTCCTTGGTGCCATCTACTTGGACAGAGGATTCCATCAGGCAGGACGTTTCCTCTACAAACGCATCATGCCCAAGTATCTCAACATCTTTGAGCTGGAGCACAACAATACCAACTTCAAGAGCCAGTTGATAGAGTGGGGGCAAAAAAATAAGCACGAGATAGAGTTTGTCACCGACCTTGAATCGCCTACCAGCAAATATTTCGTATCATACGTGCGCATTAATGGTCAGAACTATGGCTCAGGCATCGGAATATCTAAAAAAGAAGCCGAGCAAAAAGCCTCAAAAGTTGCTTTAAATAAGATAAAGTAACAGTTTTATAATCCTACTTTTAAATCTATTATGATTATTATCGGCGACAAACTTATAAGCGAAGACATTTTTACCCAAAAATTCTGTTGCGACATCACCGCCTGCGTGGGCACATGCTGCGTAGAAGGCGACAGCGGTGCTCCGCTCGACTATTCCGAAGTGGAAATTCTTGAGCAGAACTATGCCGCCGCCCGTGAATACATGCCCGAAGAGTATATTCAAGCCGTGGAGCAGCAGGGTTTTGCCGTAAAAGACGCCGACAACGACCTTGTGACACCTTTATATAATAACGCCGAATGCGCCTACTCTTACACCGAAAACGGCATCACTCTCTGTGCCTACGAACGCGCATATCTTGAGGGCAAAACCAAATGGCGCAAACCCATCTCGTGCCATCTATATCCCATCCGTCTTGCACAAGTGGGTATCTATACATCAATTAAATTACACAAATGGCATGTGTGCCGTGCTGCCTTTGTTCTTGGACGCAAAAAAGGTATTCCCGCCTACAAATTCTTAGAAGAACCCCTCGTCCGCCGTTTCGGGCAAGATTTTTACGACGAGCTCTGCCAAGTGGCTGAGGCATATTTGCAGAATCATAAGGGGAAGTGATGTGTATTATTTTAGTGTTTTGCCTATTGAAGCAAGACCTTTGCTCACCTTGTACCAGAAATTCGGTTCCGCTTTTTCTCCAATAAGTACCCTGACTTCTTTACTTTCAAACAATTCGTAGTTCCGAGCACAAATAACAAAGTCAGCAGTGTCTTGAGATATTACCCCATCGGAGGCCATTTTTAATAGCGTTTTTGGGCCGAATTGATTCAAAAACATGTGAACAGGATTACCTATGAGTTTCGACATAGAAAAAACCAACATATTTGCAACATCTTCCGACATTTTTCCAAAATATTTTTTTAAATCCTCAATAGAAATTGGCATCTTGAAATCAGGAAAACAATATTTGAATGTTGTAATTATATAGTTATAAGATAGTTTTAAATCGTTGTCAAATTTTTCAAACGCTTCTCTTATAGGCATAAAACAATCATCCTCCCCAAAGAAATATCCTACCGAAATTCCGAAAAAATGGGCAATTTTCTCCAACGTTTCAAGTGTGGTACTGTTTCGGTGCATAGCCATAGTAAGGGCAGTCTGCGATATTTTAGTTTTGTCGCTCAATTTTTTTAGTGTAATACCAGCCTCGTTGCACAGTGCTTTTATTCGCTTTAAATTAACCATATGGATATAATAATTTTATATATGAAATTAAAAATACTCACTAATTGTGAATTTCTGTACGAATTGTTTGTTTTTGAATTTTTATTTTGTATCTTTGCTGCATGATTTTAAAAACTTTTATGCATTCACGCTGTAAAGGTAAAAATTATTTATGAACCTACAAAAATAATTAAAGTATGGCACAAATTAGTCAACCCAACACACAACGTAATCTCCCCGCCTCTCTTCTTAAAGGCGCGGCAGCCAATCTTGCTATTCAGGCTCTTGGCAAAAATTTGAATAAGAAGAACTTCTTGCCTACATTGGTAGTGGGCGCATTAGGTGGAGGATTGTCATGTCTAAGTGACGATAAGTATTGCTCCACTCTAATTGCCACATCAATTTTTGGCGGAGGTAATGCTCTGATTAACAAAACAAGCGTACCAAAATCATTAGCTAAATATGCTGCAATTGGTACAACGGCAAGATTGATGCTGAATATACCAGAGATAGTGGCGAAAACAAGCGAAATCTCTGGTGATTGGATAACTATTTATAACTTCAAACTACCAAATGGTGATTTGCCAAAATATAAACAAATAAACGAAGCAATGGGATGTACTCATACTGTTTTACGTTCTATTTCAGACTATTTAGGATACTCTTCAATTGCTAATCAATTATTAAAGGAAGAAAAAAAACTTGCTAAAGATGAAGGTATTGATTTTTCTGATTTAGCTGAAAGCAAAGGATATTTAGTGCAAAATCTAGCGAACAATCTATTTACAGTTGGGACTAAACTCAATCAAAACATTCCTGTTGCAGTTACATATCAACCGTGGTTAGGTAGACGACCCCACACTGTTGGAATTAATCAAGTTGAATATCAACAGAATGCGTCAAATAAAAAACGAACAAGATTTATTATAAAAGTTATGGATCCTCTATTAGGCAACATAACAGAATTATCTCAAAGCGAATTCAATAATGGTATAGTTAGATGCATTAACGGTCGATAATTATGAAAGCAATCATCCATACTCTATTAATAATATTAATATCAAACATCGCAACATTTGCTCAGGATTTTTCCCCTTGTCAGATTCAGATTAAAGAAATCGGGCAGATTGACAGTACAATAGTACAAAAACAACTTAATCACTGTCAAAAAAAGTTCTCTAAAATATGGGCAAAAGCAAACAAAATATTGGGAAAAGATTCTATCAGAATCATTCTCAATGATGTAGAATCATACTTTATACCAATGTACGAAACTATTAAGGTTAATGACTATAATGTGGTTTTAAACCCTGCCAAAAATTCAGTAAGTGATATCTTCTATGTTTATAAAGGTATCTGGATAGGTAGTTACGAACAAGTATCATTTCAACATAATAATTTCTTTTGTTGTTCTAAATCTGATTTATCGGGTTTAGATTATTCTAAATACGCAAAAATGAACACCAAACGAATTGCAGATTTTTTAACAACAAATCACATATTTGCATTACTAGGTGGCATTCAAGACTACGTTGAAATCGGTATGTATTGGTTTCGCATTAATCCCCAAGAGCAATTAGAAAAAATTGACAAACATGTTGTTCAGTCTACAATATTTGAAACTAAACCATGAAATATATCAATATAATAGGCATATTATTAATACTAATTATTTTGACAGTAGGCAACCGTTTTGCCCCTGGACGTTATTGTACATAAAGTCAGAACTCCACTACATTAATGATACTATTGATGGCGAGGTTAGGTTATACAATATGAAAGGACAGCGAAACCTTGAGATAAAGTATACCAAAGGAGAAATATATTACCAGCATTATCTGATATACTCCGATTATGTAACAACAGAATGGATAGATGGAAAACCACCGTCTGATCTTGACTCAGCTTATGAAGATATGTTGTTATGGTCAGAGCAACCTTGTCCCTTTATGGACGAAAGAATTGCACTAGACCCACCAACATAGTTGTTGTTTTCAACTCATGGACAAATAAAATCACTTACATCATCATTGCTATAAGTAGTATTTTACTGATTTTAAACCTATTAAATATTAAAAAAAATGCAAACAAAAGAAATCGTTAAAACCCTTCCCGCCTCCATCCTCAAAGGTGCGGCAGCTAACCTTGCTATTCAGGCTCTTGGCAAAAACCTGAATAAGAAAACCTTCCTTCCCACATTGCTTGTAGGTGCGGTAGGAGGTGGATTATCCTGCTTGTCAGACGACAAATACCTCTCTACGCTCATTGCCGCATCAGTTTTCGGCGGAGGCAACGCTCTTGCTAACAAAGCCTCCTTCCCAAGAACGATGTTAAAGTACGCTGCAATAGGCACTGCTGGAAGGCTGATGCTCAACATACCTGCGGCAGTGGGAAAAATAAATGGCGATTGGAAAACAGAATGGCAAATGTGTCAGATACCAAATTGACATTATTGACCCTGCACAAGGTGATCCAAGTAAAGTATTATCGCAATATGATTTTGAACATGCGGTTATCCGCGCCGTAAAACCTTATTAAATATGAGAACAATAGTTTTGATTTTTTTTCTTGCAATAGGCGGCATTACACGTGGTCAGAGTTCGGACATGGTTACTTGGCAGGATATTGAAGGTAAGAGTATATGCATAGAAAAAGGATACAACAGCAATCTGCTTAAACGCCATCTGCAACGGCACGAGCGAAAGTTTAAACGCCAGTATAGACACTACCACATATTGTTAGGCAAGACTACGCTCAAACGATTATTTGATGGTATAGAAATGTTCTATATCTGCCAATACCATGTTACAGAAATTGATTCGGAAAGAGTAGTTCTGAAGTCAATTAACAAGAAACCAGTCGACGAGATTATTTTTGTTTATGATAAATACTATCTCGGAAGTTTTTACAACGGATGCTGCCGTTCTATTATGCGTAACCCTCCTAAACAGGATTATTGGCATAAATTCAACTACGGTGTAACCTCTGGACACTACTCGGCATCATCTGTCGATAAGGAATTCCTTTATGATTTCATATCAAAAGGATTCCGTGTGTTTACGCTCGATAACTTTTCCTCATACGAGAAACCAACTACTAATTATTGGTTTTCAAAAGATTGGTACGATCTGCCTATTATATTCAAGGCTCAAGAAATGAGAGATAAAATCTTTACCTATAAAAATGAAAGTATATACAAGTCTCAGTTTTTTAAAGATATAGATGAAAATTAACTTACTGATTTTAAACATTATTTATCATGACACTAAAAGAAATCACTAACACCCTCCCCGCATCCTTAATAAAAGGCGCGGCAGCCAACCTTGCTATCCAGGCGATTGGCAAAAACTTGAATAAGAAAACCTTCCTTCCCACATTGCTTGTAGGTGCGGTAGGAGGGGAATTATCCTGCCTATCTGACAACAAATACCTTTCCACCATCATTGCCGCATCAGTTTTCGGCGGAGGCAACGCTCTTGCTAACAAAGCCTCCCTCCCAAGAACGATGTTAAAGTACGCTGCAATAGGCACTGCGGGAAGGCTGATGCTCAACATACCTGCGGCAGTGGCAAAAAGAGACACAAAATGGATAGTACTAGAAGACTATCATCTTCCGAAGGGAAACCTAAATCCAAAGAGCCAATGGGGCGATGAAGCAGGATGCGCACAAGCTACATTTGATTCTATTGCAGAATATTTAGGTATAACTCCGACCACAGACTTTTATAATGACGGTTATGATTTTTCTATTTTATGCAAAAAAAATGGTTTTAATGCTTATGACTTATCCAAATCAGAGGTTGATGGAAAGAAAAAAAATATTCCGTGGTCTGTTGGTAATTATCTACGGATGGGGTGTCCAGCAGCTTTAACCTACAACAACTCTGGGGTTAAACATATTGTTGGCATTAACCGAATTATTCAAGAGAAGCAAACAATTGTTGATAAAAATGGCAATAAAACAGAAAAAATACGTTGGAGAATAGAGGTTATGGATCCTATCGCCTATGGTAATCTCGTTTTTATTCCTTATGATGAGTTTGAAAGGGGCTTAGTCACTATTGTTAAACCATAACGAACAAATACTATGAAAGCAATAATCACACTAACAATAATTTTGACCGTAACAATCGGACGCATATTGGGGCAATCAATCAGTATGTACGAATGGGAAGGTATTAAAAACCTCTCCGTTTGCAGCTGGGGTACTTATTCAGATGTTAAACAAGAACACAAAATTATTAATAAGACCTTGAACAAGCATACTCGAAGATTTATCCGAAAATGGCGCAGTGCTAATACATTGATACCCAAAACTACTAAAAAGAGTATTGTTAAAGGTATCGACACATTCTTCGCTGCGGAATATGTAATTAGTGACACTATTCACGGCAATGTGGAAATTAAATTGTCAAAAAATGCGATAAGCGATATCATTTTTATAAACGGTCATACATTTCTTGGTATTTATAACCTTTACAATTGTCATTCTGTAAGGACGAAGCCGCAAAAATGTCGGCCTAACGATATTCACAACTATGTTGTTTGTAATCAACGCCATACAAAATCCGACTTAGATTTTGCAATTGACTTTTTTGACAGAGGACGAATGGTAATGTCTATCCCTAACTGCAAAGATAGTGATCATTTATGGTTTACTTCAAACGATAACCGATTGAAAATATATGACAAAGATGATATTATTGGTAAGATAGTCAATTATAGTCAAATAAGTGATTATAAAGACAAACACAAATACAATCATCCATTTTCGATAAGTAACTTATTAATTATTATTATGCAAACACCACAAAACACAAAAAGTAATCTTGCCGCATCCTTAATCAAAGGCGCGGCAGCCAACCTCGCCATCCAGGCGATTGGCAAAAATTTAAATAAGAAAACCATCCTTCCCACATTGCTTGTGGGTGCGGTAGGAGGGGGCTGATCTTGTCTAAGTGACGATAAGTATTGCTCCACTCTAATTGCCACATCAATTTTTGGCGGAGGTAATGCTCTGATTAACAAAACAAGCGTACCAAAATCATTAGCTAAATATGCTGCAATTGGTACAACGG